>Ga0268261_10004238_pt1 | contig 10716 bp, 7 predicted proteins | sample TergutNc150P1_FD_190353 | JGI IMG/M metagenome (GOLD analysis project Ga0268261, IMG submission 190353) | Nasutitermes corniger P1 segment gut microbial community from laboratory colony in Florida, USA - Nc150 P1 (SPAdes) (version 2) | ecosystem: Host-associated > Arthropoda: Insects > Digestive...
TTAACCCTTATCCTGCTAACGTGGAGAAAATGGTGAGCTCCTAATAATGCCAGCAAATAGCAGATGGGATTTAATTCGGGCTTCTAAGGGTTAAACTCTGCACTGGACCTAAGTAGTTACTTTCAAGCTCCGGCCGATTACTCCGGTGAAATAAGAGCTGGTTACGCTTCTTAGCGAAGTCTGTCTCTGGCGGAAATCGAGCCCCGTGCCGCAGACCCGCAGCCAGTCACTTCAGTGTCTGAGCTGCCCCTGCTCATAATTACAGTTTTATAGGCTCCCTAAATTTCTATTCATTTGTAATTGTTAGCAGCTTATTATGCTAATTCGCTCGCATTCTATTGGGCTAATAACAGTGAAAATTGGTATCGTTGATTTCATGGGCTGCGGTTCAGGTCACTGCAGCACATTTAAATTTGCGTTCAACATTGCAGCGGTTTTTTTTACAGATGTCTCACTAATAAGTTAATTATGACTGATTTTCTTCCTGATGTTTTGTTGTGATAACAAGAACGTTTTCTGACAACTTGTGACCAGATTAAACATATGCAGCACACACACATCAATCGTAAATTTATAATTCAAATATTTAACGTCAAAAAAACTCGTAGCTTACGTTTTTAGTCTCTTTTTAAAATTTTGCGAAAAACTATTATTAGTTCCGTCATGTCTGTCCGTCTGCGTGGAACAACTTAGTTCCCATTGGGAGGACTTTCATGAAATTTTATATTTAATCATTTTTCGAAAATATGTCGATAAAATTGAAGTTTCGTTAAAACCTGACAAGAATTACTGGTACCGTAATGAAGGTTAATATACGTTTGTGATCATATCTCGCTCATTTCTTCTTAGAATGAAATATGTTTTAGACAAAATTTGTTGAAAAAAATAAATCACATGTATAATGTTCGATAATTTTTTTTTTTTTTCGAAAATCTGCCGTTTATGAGATAAGGTGGAAAAATACAGTAGAGCCGGACAGGCCACAAATGACAGTATGTTACATGCGCATTGCATGTTGGATACTTCAGGTACCGATACACACTCAGCATACGTAATACTTACTGCTTTTCCACTGTAACAATGTTGCACGAACGCGCCTGAGTGTTACGTTATAGTGTACATTGTTCACCAATAACGAGATATGAAAGGCTAGAAATTCAGAAACAAAAATAAGACTATCAATTTCTAGAAATTTAAGATAGTACGCTCTATGTGGACTATTTTGTTTAAGAACTCTGTACCTGTAACCGTTGTAGACGTCACTACATATTTTAAAATTACTGATATTTTAGGTTAGGAAGGTTGTTGCATTAACACCTGAAAATGAAAGAAACAGACAAAACATGTAAATGATTTTAGAATACCGATTTGTACGTTGCATTGTATAGTGGCCGTAGAAGTCGACTGTTGAAAATGTAACAGCCTGGGCAATATTATTTCATACTCCCTCATCCATTAATTAGAATATTTAGAGTGGATGATTATAAAATTTACATTTTTTGGGGGTGAAGCTGACCACCCACCCTGTGATGAGGTTAAGAATGCAATGCATGGAGATACCTTGCCGCCACTTCCAAATGAGCCTTCATATGGCGTGCTGGGTTAATTAAGCGGGGGGACGATTTCACCTTTTAGCACAAAGAAGTTAATTTTTACACTGTACGTGCAAACAATGAGAATCAGAAAGGCTGGTAATAGTTGGATTTGTAGTCTGTTATTTACTTGTAATATACTGTGCAAGACACAAGTTAGTGGTACGGGAAAGAGCCTTGTTAATGTTTTACCAGTCCGTGAAGCTGCGAACTTTCAAACCGCGCAAAACACGGTACATGTTCTTTCCGCTTTCTTGTGATAACCGATGAACCGTTGTATGTTGGTACATGCAGTGTTTTGACGTTGGGAAATCGAATACGCGTGGGAACAAGAACCTTGATCTTTTATTAGGAAGCTGATGTTGTTGCTTCTTGTTGCGTTATTAGTTGCCTGACAGTGTAACGAAGCGGAACCTTTTTCCTGTGTGCTGTTATTTCCACTACTGTAAGGCTTCCTTAGAAACATCTACCAGAAATGTGCTGATTGAATTTATTTTCACAGACGTAATCGACAGGCAGAAAAAGACCGATTATAAAAGGCCAGCTGGTGTTCGTGAATCACCGAAAAGAGTTAAATTGGAAGTAAATACCCGGATCCTGGAACCGACAGACGGGGTGTACCATGGACAATAGACCTATAGCCGGGTGCATGGACTTTAATCTACTGGTTGATAGTTTTGCCTCACCCCACAGTTTATTACATGTTTCTTCTCAGCTCTCTGACCATACAATGACCACCTCTGGTAACAGGTACGTTAAACTACAGGATTATTACTTCTCAGCATGTGGGTTTTGTTTTGCTGTTCAAGTGAACCTCAAAGGATGTGTGGAAGAGAAGTGCAAGAACCTTTTTACACGGACCGAATTTTGTGGATACTAATATTATCTCACCCACGGGTGTAGGACTGGCATTAATATCTGGGCTGGAAGTTGAACTCAGTCTGGCGCCCTTTCACTGCTGTAATCCATGGTTGAACACCCTCCAGCAATACCTACATCAATGAATTTCCATCATTCTTGCGACCATCCACTTAATTATAGACAAATCCTTAAGTTACATTTTCGTATCAGCTTGTGTCAGCAGCAAGGCAGGACCTTTTCTTTCTAGATTAGACTATACAGTTACTTCAAGGGAGCATATTTATAAACATTAATAGTAACTCTCTTTACTTGTTTTTACCAGTAACTTTTTCCCCCTGAGCCTAATGCCCCATGACAAAACTCTCAAACCCGGAAATCATGGCAATAAATGCTGTGATTAACGGTTGTGAAGAACGCACATGAACGCATGTACTAGGCGGGATTCGATTTCGTAATAGTGCGAGACAATGCAGTAAGCTTCAATGAATCGAATTTTCAGTTTGTTCACTTCTTACCGTACATTATCTTGGTTCCATATTGTTTGTAGGAGAGGATGTCTACATTACCAATTGACTTGTCCATCACAAAGAAACAAAAACGTTTGAATATGGCACATGACTTCTGTTTCGTGGCATACGATAATGACCAAATTTACGACGCAAAATAAAATTACAGCAGCACTTTTTTCACACGCACGATTTATCACCTGAAGGACTGAAAATAAACTAATCGATCGATAGATGTCGATACTTGTACTGAACATTTCCAGTGTATTTCTCATAATAATCGAATGGTCCAGAGTTTGACAGATCACGTCTGTCATAATTTCGGTGAACCGTACAATCCTGTAGTTTTATGGTGGCCGTTGTGTTCGCTGCGCAGGTACCTCGGCTGAATCCACTCTCCCAAGCTTACCTCTCAGGAAGGAATATTTGGTCAGCTACAGGAGACAGACATCGAGTGTGGAGCCTTTGGCATTTGATACTTGGGAGCACAAGACCAATGGTCGTTATATGGCGCCAGTACTGAATAAATGCCCTATATTATAAGGTAATATTAAGCACCGCTATGGACAAACATGACAATGAAATGTGGCTAGTCAAAAGCCTCTTGGCTCTTGCCAGAAATCATGCGTGACATTGTATTATTGGAAGGATAACAGGTTGGATTTTTGAGAGGGCGTTTTTCACGATAAATGTGGGCGGAACTAGTTCAGGATTATGTTCAGTGACGAATTCTGATGTTAGTGGTGTTGAACTATGGTGTGGTACTACAGTGTCAGTTTATTAACGTTCATAGTTTCCAACATGTATACCTGCTTTGCCAGTACCTCTCCTTCAGCTACCAACACCAGCACTAGTACTATCAGTTTTCCTCAACTATGGGGATGACCAGGTCAATATAAAATAGCAGGCCTGTGCACACAAACCTTAAAATTCTCCCAAGGATCATGTTATGAAAAATTGTAATGCAAGTGAAAACTTTTCACATTCTTTGCATTCAATGTATGGAATGAATGCACTATACTAGTGCAGTGTGCCACTCTGCATAATGCACCTCCCTAACAACTTAACAGATAAGGTTGAAGTTTCTGCATAAAGCAGCTTTCTCTGTTTTCACCTTTGGATAACCACACTTCTCATCCCAATAAAACAACAGACAAGTTCATAGTTTCTATATTTGAAGCCTTACTTTATGATTCAGATATGGTTCTGTTCTACAATACAAAAACAACCTTAGTAGGCTTATTTCTCAGGAAAAGCATTTGCACTGTCAACACCAATTTAAAGTGAGTGCCACATCACTCTTTGGGAATTTAATTTTGTTGGTGGTAATATGAGGCATATTCCTCATAAAAGATAATGCTGTTTATAATCTGTGAAAAGGAAACTTCTCCCAGCACCCCATGCTTATTTGCTGTAGTGGAGTAATAGTGTCACTGAGTAGCTAACAGTCATGCAGCTAGTTAAAATGTGTCCAGGTTCATTACTGATGTAAGGTACATTACCTTGCTCATTACAGCCTACAGTCATTTAAAGTCCTAAGCCACATTAATCTGTCTACACTCATATTTTACCTAAAGTTTCATTTTAAAATAGGTTTCCTCTTTTGCATTATGCTAGTCAGAAAATGTGAAATTCCTCAACCATCATTACAACAGTATACTGTTAAACAGACAGTGATATGGATACACAGATATGAAATAAGAATTAAATATTTAAATTTTATACTGTAAAATGTCAGTGAAGTTACTGCAGACACAGTCTTCTTTTACTGTTTTTCAGGATTAAAATGTTCAGAGACTCTCCTCTGGCACACAGTGACCCCTCACCAAAGACAAGAATCAGTCCACCAATTAATGCAAAGTGTATGATGGATAAAGCTGTACAAGTCAGCCCTGACCATATGGATGAGGGGGCTACTAGTACTGGGATAATACACGACACTCTTGCCGTCCAGGAGTTAAACCCTTCCTTCCAAACACAACATAACCCCGCTGGTCAGCCAACAACAAACCGAAGGAGCCCTGAGAATGAAGAAGATATTGAACACGTCGAAGAGATTCCTTTATCTTCAGAAGTTCAAGCCAAACCTTTGGATATGACTGAAAAACCAAGTAGTAATGTGACTGATAAAACAGATGGAATTTGGTTGACAGAAGAAGACACCACACCTGATGACAGTTGTGGAATTCAGTGTCTCTATAATACAATGCAGTGCTGTGCAAGTATGATACTATAACACAAATTATAAGCCTCTCAGAAGAGCTGATAAATGTTTTATGATATCGGTACACAGATATGTCATGGTGGGCATTTCTTACAATTGACCAAAATTCATTTCTATGCAGGGAATGTTACAATGATGTGATATTCACGATTCTGGATACTTTCAAGTACAGATGATGGATTAATAGACTGCAAAAATTAAATGTTTTTTCCAAAAAAAAAAAATTATAATAAAAAAGTATTTAGGTCTGAAAGGTTGGTTAAGCTATATTAACACAAGGAAGTAATTTTAGTGTACGAAACAATACTCAGATGGGTTCTCTGTGATGTAGTACAAACCTTACCAAGGCATTCTTTCAAAATATCATGTGGTTTCAGGTTACACAAATGAATGCAATTCATTCATGTCCACAAGAAAACTACCGCCCTCCTACACTGATTCTCATGAAACATGCACAGGCTCAATAGAAGGAAGTGCAGAGATCGCATTCCTAATTTCACCCAAACTCGTCAATACATGTGGAAAGCGCAGATAAGTTATTTTCCACCCCTAAAGTATGGCTTTTACTGTGCCATACTGCACAAAATTCACAATCTCTAAACAATGTTTTGTGGACACCTACAGTATCAAGTTTTAACCAAATCAGACGAAAACTACACAAAATACTGAAAACATTTAATTTACGACCTTAAGGAAATTATGGCTTTCATTACACCGATGTTCATGAAAACTCACAACTGCTCAGTGGCATTACATGCAGATCTTCCAGACAGGTCAAGAAATTTGGAAACTATGAGCAGAAACTAATTTATGCCTTCATGTAAAGTGTGCCACTGAACTGATTTCATGAAACTCATGATTGCTTGACAACTTCTGTAAAGAGATTACATCTCAGACTTAATGAAAACTGGACAAGAGTTTAGTTGCCATTACTAGATTACAGATGGACATATGGATGTGGCCTCACACAAGGCATTTTCTAACTCAGTAAACAATGCTTAAAAAAACAAATAATTTGCTGGAAGTACAGTACTGGTAATATACATGGTGGCTACTAATGTAATGCTGTTGGTGTGATAGCACGTCATAATGCAACTAGTCTAACCATAGTGGAGTACAGCGCAGTTTAAATATTCACATACTTTCTATGTTGTGAAAATAATACTGGTTGAATGAAGAATCCAACAAATGGAAACTAAAAGCTCAATTTCTCAAACTTTGTTTCAGTAAAATACTACTACTCATTCAGGATATTTTCAATGTACACAAATATTGTTTCTTCGTTATTTACTAGCATCAGTACTCTTTCCACAATTACTAAGTATGTTGTGCTTGCACTGCACTGAGGAATTAACATTTGTACCCAACCCTTTAACACGTATTTTTATCAGCCATGTATTCTGCATAGTTAGCAAGCTGCCACTGTAAAATTGCAACATATTACCATAATGGTACCTGAATAATTCATATGTCTTCATTTGAAGCATATAGGTAATTTGAAAATGTACTTAACATTTTCAAAGATAAGGCTCGTGTAAACAGGTTTGGGACCAAAGCAGTACTGCTTTATATTTGTGCCGAACTACAGGGATCTTGAAAGACAGTTTTAAAATTAAATCCACCGGAAATTATATCCACATATGTTCACATACAGCCAAAATAACAGTACCGACTGTCAACTCAATCAGAGATACATCCGTGCATCCAGTACCATTTATGTTCACATAATGCATTTGAGACAAACCATGTCACAGAATTAAAAATAAATCTAGTGATTTAAGTTGTACAGTGCATTGCGTCAGTGTTCATTAATGATGTGGATCTTATTCTGAAATCATACTAAAACTTATCACACAAAAATCAAATGCTACATGCTCTGTTAAGAGTACAACTAAACACATTTCATTTGAAGTACACAATGGGAAGGTGGAATGGCAGTTGCTGTTGAAAAGTGTAAAGGAACAAATATCTGGAAGTATACACTAATTTACTTCATATTGAAGTAGCTGAATAAATACTTACTGTTTCATATGCATTATTTCTGTAAGGCATCATCCTTTGTAAATGCATGATTTTATTGAATGAAATGAAACTAATGTCTGTAAAATGGATACAGACACCATTTCTTTTGGCAACACATCCTGTGTATCCTCAATACACACACACACACACACAGAAACACACACTTTATATCTAATTTCATATTGTTGGATTATTGATCACAATAACAAATGATTTGCATATATTGCCTGGCTTTTGATTGTAGTGAAGAGAGGAGAGGGGGGGGGGTAAGGTCTATAAAAAATGGATATATTTAACAAGATAGGCAATGAACATGCAATGTGACACGTGTACATAACCACTGTTGCAGTGAAAATGCAACAATCCATGTTGTGTCTTTCCCACATTCTCTCATAAATGGCATGTTTTATCACAAAAAAAAAATTACTGAAGATAAAATGTGTGTTTTGGTTTTCTTTGCAACTCTTGTCTCAAATATTTCTCATTCTATGAAGAAGTCAGAGAGATATTATCATAAATGTACAGAGGTCTACATGTAAAGTACCTGTTATTCTTGTCAAAATTTAATGAAACTTGAATCTTCTCAACATATTTTCAAACAATTCTCAAATTTCATATTTCATGAAAATCCATCTAGTGGGAGGAGAGTTGTTCCACACAGATAGGCAGATGTAACAAAGGCAACAGCTTCCTTTCACAATGTTGTGAACATACCTAACAAATACTGACTCTCTTTAAAATGTCGAACACTGTCATCAATATATTTGCTACAGGCAGCATTTATCACCCCATAGATATAAATAACTGCTCATACTTTGCTCAGCATGTTTGAAATGACAGCTGCAACTGCTTTAATTCTGTCCTGTAAGTGAATTTTGAAAGAACAGCCAATGTCATTACTTTACACCTCCAAAGAGTAAAAAAGTAAGACAAATGGTATATGACTATGTGCCAAGGAGAACACTCAGTAAATACACAGAAATTCAGCTTCTAACAAGAATGATCCATGCACAGTAGCTTGAACATAGTCTCATATTATTCCTTTTAAAATGTAATTTTATTACTATGTGATTTAAAAACAACATATATCAACAAGTTAATAATCACAAATTTCATCATTTAAAACAACATCCTCTAACAACGTTTATGTTGACAATGCCCAAATCTGTTGGGCTGTGTTTGTTTAAAGAGGTTCTTAAAATGCAGTGTGCAAACAGACATTCAGAAACAGGTTTTAAAGTTCTGAAATTTCAAAATATTAGTACCAGAAGGTGATCAAAAAGGAAGAAATTTTAGTTAAATTTGAAAGCCTGCATCACACTAAGTATCTAGTATGTACACATGAAAAAGCAACAGTGGCGAGATAGGTTAAATTTTTCTTAAGACTTGTGGATATGCATACTAGCAAGCCAAAAACTGTTAAATCCTGTAAACTTTACTGATAAATTTTGTATCATCCTAATTCTAATTTAAATGTGGCTAAGTAATGTCATTACATGTAATACTAGTATGTGTCAGTAATGTGTCAATGTATGCAAATGTGCTATCTTTAGTGATCATTTTCAACAAAACCCATCTGCAGGTTATATGGCTTGTAGTAACCTTACGAATACATAACACAAATACCTGCCATATATCTATTCAGATTATCCAGCATGACATTGTGACACAGGCAGAAACTTAAAATAATTCAGATGTTACATGTGAAAATTTGTAATATGGACGGCAGCATAATGGACTCTTTAAAGTCTCAAACAGCACAAGGTATTACCCATACTGTCATTATACTGACATATCAGTTGAAAAGATAAAGCATAAGAGTTTGACATCAGACCGCCTCAAGACTCATATTGTATATTCCATGAGTTCATTCACACTCTGAGTAATGAAAGAGTTTGCTGTCCTTCACAAACTGTCTGCCATAACCAGTATTTATATACCATTGTTAATTGGTTCAGACATTATGAACAGCTCAAAAAAACTGGTGCACTTGGGCTGCAAAATTCAGTTTGGCATACCTTATATTTGGCATACATCCACCTACTTCATAATTCTATCACATATTACATATTTACGTTATTTATATAACCTATTTATACAATGCGACAACAATAACCTGTATGAAATAAAGAAACAATTCTGAAATGATTTCAGTGATGTTTCTCAACTGCTGTGACAAAAAATGAGGACGTTACACTATCACACTTTTGACATAAACTTACAAAGGAGCAATGAATAAAATCATTATACAAAATATCTGTCTTGTCCAATACATATAAAATGTTGTGCACGTCACAAGATCAGTCACGTGTCAGGTCACATGGTCAGAAACTATGCACATTAATTATTGTGACAATGGTCACAATCTTGTATGCCATTCCAGATGGAAGCACTTGTGCCGATGTAAGTGAATCTGAAAGCCTTACAGCTACAACCAAAGCTCAATTTTAGACTGAATATATAACTACACATTCCCAACTCTTACACTTGTAAAGCTGTTCACACTACTTACAAATTATTATTTTATTTTGTTAAGTATTTATGCCCCTAATCCTTATTCCTTGATGTGGCGGGGTAAGATACACCAGTGGTAGTGTAGCTACTGGCAGGTCCTCCCTTGCTGGGCAGGTCAAACGTGCGGAATAATTCTAAATTAAGGGTTATGCGATGGGCCAGCAATCCCGTCATGTAAAAAAAAAATCATACACTGAAAATGGTCAATGAGGAAAAGCTGGACAGATTAATCAAAGATGGACTAAACAGGTCAAACAAATGAAGAATGAGGTCTCTCAAATTGAGCCAGGGTGAAAAGAATTACAGAGTGGAGACCACCTGCAGTAAGAATGATTGGTAGACTGCAGTCAAGATGGGAGGATTATGTCAGAGCAGATCTGGGAAAAAAGAAGATCCGGAATTGGAATAAGATGGCTATGGACAGAGAAGCAAGGAAGAGAAATGTTGAGTAGACCACGACTCATAAAGAGTTGTAGCGCGAGGAGAGGAAGTATCTACCAAATTGAAAAATGAACACATGATGCTTCAGGGGTGTTATATATCGTACTGACATGTAAATAGCTACGACCATTTCAGAGCAGCCCAACATTGCTGTCGGAATCTGAAATCTTGTGCAATAAAAAATGTTTCAGATTTTAAAAGCACATTTTGTTATGTAAAATAAACCATCACATTACAAAAAAACATTATGTTAAATTTGAACATCACATAAAATACAGTAGGGCATATATCTGTTTGAAATTCTAGATCTAGCATTTTCAAGCAAATAACCTTATTTAACCCTTTAAACCCCGAATTAAATCCCATCTATTTGCTGGCATTATTAGGAGCTCACCATTTTCTCCACGTTAGCAGGATAAGGGTTAAATTATTAACCTTTAGGCTACTAATGTCATATATATATGGAGCACCCATTCTTGATGTTTCTAGATCACGCACAACGACGCAGCACAGTCGGTAGGACTCCTCTGGACGAGTGATCAGCTCGTCGCAGAGA
>Ga0268261_10004239_pt1 | contig 10716 bp, 9 predicted proteins | sample TergutNc150P1_FD_190353 | JGI IMG/M metagenome (GOLD analysis project Ga0268261, IMG submission 190353) | Nasutitermes corniger P1 segment gut microbial community from laboratory colony in Florida, USA - Nc150 P1 (SPAdes) (version 2) | ecosystem: Host-associated > Arthropoda: Insects > Digestive...
TCTTTGCGACGAGCTGATCACTCGTCCAGAGGAGTCCTACCGACTGTGCTGCGTCGTTGTGTGTGATCTAGAAACATCAAGAATGGGTGCTCCATATATATATGACATTAGTCACCTAAGGGTTAATCTCTACACCCAAGAAAGGCTGTCATGTATGTGTGGTTCACCAAATAGTTGTTAGTATCTACATTCATTTGACCAGTCACATGGAAGGTTGCTATCTTGATGAAAGGTTATTACTGAAGCATTATTACTGCTCCATGTAGTCATGGGATAATTTGTATTATAATATTGCTATCTGAAAATTGAAGGGAACGTCAATAGTTTTGTTGACCAGGAAATGTTTTAAGCAGCAACAAATAAATTACTATGAATTTTGGTCCATTGTACTAGGAAGTAAACAGACTTCAAACTGCACATGAACTATTTCCTTTATCCTTACTAACTGTTTCAGTCTGCCCTTGATGACATTTTAGAACTTCTTCAATGATACTGTTGACATATTATTTCTTGGGGATAAAGTTGCTGAATTAATGTAGCATGAACAGTCATTAATTTATCTGCCAGCTACTTTTTACTGCTTCCTGTCAACTTACTGATTATAGCAACATATCCAGCTCAGGTGACTGCCCACACACCTGCAAAAGTAGGAGCAGAACATGACAAACAGTAGCTGTCAAAGTAAATAAAAGAATATTATAGAATCAAGTACATACACATGATCTCTCTCTCTAAACACATACACACACACACACGTAATGGGTTAGGCAGTGCTCATAAGCTGTTCTGGAATGGTGATGATATTAATACTTAACTATGCATTGTAACTCTTTCTATGCTAGGTATGAGATATCTCACATAGCAGAAATGACTGGCTTGATTGAATTAATTTTGTGTTTAAGAAGATGCTTGAAACAAATATTGCCTGCCATACCTCAGTGCTTGAAACTAGCTGTTTGTTGCTTCACCATTGTTTAGTGTACAAGTGTAAATACATAATTAATACAGAATTTGGATATCTGGTCATTGTGGAAGAGTGACTACACTGTAAATTTTGAGTTTCTCATACTGATATTTTGTGCATATTACAGATTACTTTGTGAACAGCATTCAAATCTGTTGGGATAACCATTTCTGTCATAATTATAAGAAAAACTCCAATTACTTGGGTCACATTAAATTACACTGGTAGGCCTACTATTTATTCTTGTTCTCCATGATTACCAGTGGTATTTTTAGAGTGAATGCCACTGATATGTGTTATTTGAAAGTTTTGGTGTGAAAGCATTGCAAGTCACAGTTTGTTAAAGATTTTCTATGCTGAGGTGCAAATGATTATAAAACAGCAGAAAGTGTAATCAGTCTGACAAAATGGGAAAGGGCAGGTATGACATAATTAATATGTTTTCCCCCTCCATGATGATCTTGACACTCTGTGAATGAAGCACTGTTGTATGAAACACTGTTGTGACTTGTAATGATCATGTGTTTCAGCTGTTTTAATTCCTGTGTTACAATAAAGTGTATATTGTATGTTTCTCAAATGAATATACTTAATGGGCACATCACATTAATGCTAAATGACATCTCTCAGAAGTATCTTGTATAGCATGATGTTCAACAATTTGAAATGAGGTAGATGAGATAAAGATCTAGGGGATGTAACAAGCAGATCATATCCATGCTCAAGAATGTTCCAGCACTGAGTTACCATGATGGGTGCTAATTTCACTGAACCCCACCATCAATATTTGGATGTTGTCTTGGGAGTTCAATTAAGGTTATGTAACAATATCGTATTTTGCATCATTGTTCCAGTGTTAATTTGTCCATTCATAACTTTTGTGATGAATTTGCATGCACCATCTTGTACACATGTATGTACTGGATGAAGAATGTTGTTATCATATTTTATGTATTCATCAATTGTGATAATAGTATAATGAGCATTGCCAAATGAAAGATACCATTGCTTGGTGTTTGGTAGTCCAGTGCCTTCAAGGTGATATTCTGCAAGTTTCATTTCCTTAATCAGGTTTTCTTACAGCAAATACTTGCAAAAATATAGAAGAATTAATGGAGGATTATTTGTCAGTAAAGTGACTAGGCTACAGTCTGGATGACCAAGGAATCACGGTTGATTCCTAGCAGGTGCAAGAGAATATTTCTCTTCTCCAAAGTATTCACACCAGCTGTGGGGCCACCCAGGGTACCAGGGTTTTTTCCCCCCTATGGAGGAGAAGGGCAAAGTAGCAGGACATGACAGTGACCACTGATCACCTCTGTTGCCAAAGTTAAGAATGTGTGTGGAGCTATACCTCCAGTCCCTACATGCCTTCATGCCATGCAAAGGGACAACTTTGCTTGTTGGAAGATTATTGCTGCTTGTCCTGTTGTGTCCTTATAACAAAGAGCAGCCAACTTCTAGATTATTGTTAATACATGTAGACCCAGGTTCATAAGGCCTCTACTATCTTTGTAATCTGGTCTTTTTCACGAAATACAAAGAAAACAGGGTCAATTTATAATACTATGGTTCCAGGCTGTGGAATTTGGTTACAGAAGCATTCTAATGTCAGTGTGTTAAGTTTCAGTTAGTCAGATATTGTGACATATATGTAAGATGCTTTACTATTTACAGTGTTTTCTACATTAAACAAGTAAGGAAATGAAGACTCAAGTGAACAGGTAAATAGTTACTAAAGTTTCAGAGTATCATATTGCCTTCATCTTAAGGATCAACTAATCCAAGCCTAGTTGAGCCTTCTTGAACTTTTTAATCTTGACAATGAACATACTTCAAGACTTCTCAAATGGTTTGACCCTTAAGATGAAGGCACTGCTGCAGTCCAAGATTTCTTCAAACTGTCTGACCCTGCAGATGAAGGCACTATAGCAGTCAGTGACTTCTTGAAATATTTGACTGTGAAGATGAGGGCACTATAGCAGTCCAAGACTTCTTGAATTGGTTGACTCTGAAGATGAAGGCACTATAGCAGTCCGACATTTCTTGAACTGTTCAACTCTGAAGATGAAGGCATTATAGCAGTCCCATGACTTCTTTAACTGTTTGACCATGAAGAAGAAAGAGGCACTACAGCAGTTCAGGAGTTTGACAACATTCCACAAGACTTGAATCTTCAGCAACACTGCTGTGAGAACCTCAAATATTTGGTTTGGAAATGTACACAAAAGATAACATTTCTGGTGATTTTACTTTGTTATTATCTCAGTATGTCCAATCTGTGAATGCTATGTCACAAATAACATAAAATCAGTTGGAATCTATAGTGCTAAAAGATGGATAGCTATAAAATATGTTTTATTTTCTCCAAAAGGTTATTTTCGAATAATTTTTGTTCCAGTAAATATTTAGCATACTATGTGTGAGGTACTTGTACTGCCACTGCTGTCAACACAACCATTACTACTGTAACATTACATGCTTGTAGCTAGAAGAACATATTTCTGTCCTCCCAAATAGTCACTTCTTAAATCTTGACATAATTCTGGACTGCCAAACTGCAACAAGTTCAACTAATATAAATACATGGTGAGGTACTGCTTTATTTTGAAATGAATTTACATAAGCATTTTTCAAATAATAATCCCCAAGGCACTAATGATTTAGTTTTAGCACACAGACAACTTTCATGTAAATCACATAAATGTTTAGTGTTAATAGTCATTTTATGTAATTTAAATCAACTGATAAGGACCACAGTCCAACAGCAAAATTTATTATTGTTTATATCATAATACATATGTACTTGTAAATGCTGTGAATAACTGCAGTGGTGACATTGATATGAGTTTCTTGTATGTCAAGTCCTTAAATGGCTGGAAAGGAAATCCATGTATCAGCTGTATTAAGTTTTTCAAGAACAAACATGATTTAGCATTCTAGAAGCATAAAATTAAATGTTTCATGTTTGATCATCAAAAGACTTTGGTGTTGAGCATGGATTATTCATACAGTTTTACATTCAAGAAATTTTGTATGTGTTTTCATACTAACAAATTCTTATTTTATGGTTAATTTGTGGCAGCCCCACTGTAATGCCAAGCATGGGTTCATTGGCAGTGGACTGTGAAGGTTTAAGGTAGAAAGTAACTTGCCCAGTGTTGTCCTGTCTGTCCATGAAGCCAGTGTTGAGTGTGGACACCACTACAATGGAGACAAATTCATATGCAATGCCATGTCCTCTTCAGAAAATACTACACATCCACATTAGCACATAATTCACCACATGTTGGTAGTCAACTGCTAATTATTCCTCCATATTTGGAAACACTGTACCTGCTTTATATCTGAGCCAGGTTATTTACTATCTTGACCGAGATATTTCATGCCGTCCCTCATTTTCGCGTGGTCAGTGCTGGAGTATGTTTCAGATGCAATACTACTGCCCCCTTTCAGCCTTTCACACATGTTTCCTCAAGGCAAGGACATCCCAGGTTCTCTTCAATAGTGGGTTACATGCTCAGAAATCCATGTGTATGCAGACCAAATGAATTTGGTATTGGTAATAGTGGTGAAATATAACCTGTCAGACATTAAAAATATGGATTTCTCTTGCAGTAATATAAAATTTGTTTTTTAGCCAAGTATTTACCTTCAAAGCTGGCCTACAAAGAAAGCACTCCAAGAAAGTGAGAGATGTAATTTTAACTGAATGACACCAGGTAACAGTCAGCCACACAATGATAGTGAATGACAGGGTCATTGGCCACAGGTCTAATAATTCAGGTGTGCTAGCTAATGTAAAAGAATTTGTTACCTAAAATGCTCAGGTGAGTGTGTTGAATACCCTGATCTTAAGAGCTCATATATAATTGGTCCCTCATTCTACAACTCTTAGTAAAGCATGCATATAATTGTTGCTGCATAAAAATACATAGCAACTTCCCTGTTTATAAATCCCAACAATTCATTAACAAGTATGATGAAGTCAGAAATAAGCGAAGACTAAGAAAGTTGTGCAAAGAAAAACCAACTTGATGCACAACTTATTCTTAGTGTAGTTCGTCAACCTCTACATGTTTCAGGCGTATCTAGGCCCATCATCAGGAGGTACAACCGTGTGTATATAACAATTGGTACTGTCTGTTGTCCTCGTTGGATCCAACCAGGACAACGGACAGTCATCTAAAAAGAATAATAAGTACCAATTGTTGTATACATATGGTTGTACCTCCTGATGATGGGCCTAGTTACACCCAAAACATGTAGAGTTTGACGAAATACACTAAGAATAAGTTGTGCATCAAGTTGGTTTTTCTTTACACAATTGTATTGAGATGCATGGTCAACAAAACATAAAAAAACTAAGAAGTTTTTAAATGATGGCCAATCAGTTTTTTCAGGAAGTCATGCAAGAAAATGTAGTGTCACCTAATATGCATTCTAGCTATAGAATCAACATGTTTCTGTAACTTCCTGTATTTACCAGTTGATAAGTATTGTTCAGAACAAGTGACAAGCAGTTTGACCTCATATGTGAGGAACTGTATTTGAACTTCCCCATTTTGCAAAAATTTACTGACTTCCAGTCATGTTCATTTTCTCCATCAAAACTTTCAATTTCCTGTACTTTTTCTTTTCACTCACATAGGTCTAGTAAAGGCAAAGGTGATGGTAAAGGTGAAGGTAGTCTTTACATGAAGCATCCCCTTTGGTGTAAAACTCAAATGTATAAATAAGTTTTCAGTCACACACAACTCACTCTTTCTTTGATGTTTATTACCTGGCAACTAGTTTCAACCTTTTGATTGATCTGTACTCAAGGTCAAAACTATTTGCCAGATAATAAACATCTGCAAAACAGTGAGTTGTGTATGACAGAAAACTTTGTTATACACAGTAAACGAAAAGGTAAAGTTCACCCTAGAGCAGGCCATGAAGTAGAGCTCTAGTCTTTCTTTAACCTCGGTGCTAGATGGAGATCCCCAGTCTTTGAATCCGGTGTCTCTGCAACACTATGTTGATGAGAATTATATTATGGTTATCACAGATATTTTGAGAAGATACGATTTTTAATCCTTTTTATAAATACAGATTTAATGTATGGGCAGAACACAGTTGCTGATATTGAAGGCAGGATAGCTTCAGGATTTGACTGTCTTTCCTACTTTGTCTTTTGTTGGTATAAAGAATTTTCTCTGCAGGTTTTCCTTACTATCTCAGCAGTTGCGTATGATTACTGTACTGTCATTCTTGCTATCAATTTACATAGAATTATAATCCTAGTACATAATTATTTCTGTGATCAAGAAAAAGTGTCCATTATTACACAGGAAAACTGGACATGGCAGACCAAAAGTGGTGCATGTTTTGAGATATACCATATCATTCAATAGCAGGTTATGACATGCTGCTTAAAGAAAACCCTTTGTGATAAGAAATAATGTCTAACATTGGCATGTAATCTTGTATCAAATTCTACACAATTTGACATGTATATAGAAATTAAACTATGGTCCTATCAGGGAATTTCTCTAAAACATGAACATGATTGTCATAGGTTTTATTTTATAACATGAATTTTTCAACACTTAGAAAAAATTTAAAGCAATCCTATTCAAAAATACTGCAGGAGATTTTGCAGGTAAATTAACCTTCTTGACTACTGTTGTTGCACATTTCCAATATGAAATTTAATAGTATTCCTGTATATTTCTCCTTCCTTACATATACTTAATAATAAATGGTCTAAAAAGGTTAGATTACCATGCCTAGATAGGGTTACTATTAATCAAGCTCCAACAAATACATCTGACAGTATTCTGATTTACTGAATAACACACTTTGTTTTGGCAGTTATACTGAAGCACACTAAACACTGTGTAGTTTATGAAAATAATTCATAAATAATTCAGTCAAATATCAAACATTTAAAGTCTTCTAAAGAATACAAAATTGGTTATGATCTGCAGATCATGATGGAATTCAGCATACAAGTCATGTCACTGTGATCCCCTAAACATCAATGTTTCTTCACGCTCTTACATCAGCAAACCATGTCAGCAGCCACTTAAACATTTGAAGTGGTGCATGCATATGCAGTAAGTCTGTGACTTAACACACTTTCAAAGTTACATGGATCCATAGATACACAGATGCATTCGTACTTCTTTTCTATTTAAACATTTTAGGCACTTTAACCCCTATAGTCAGTAGCACTCATCCAGACCAACCCTTAAACCCACTTAGCCTCCTGCAGAACAGGTAGCAGGTCTTTCCCGTGGGTAAAGCTGGTGGGGCATATTGCTGACCAACCACCCCCTTCTAGTGACAAGCTTGCAAGTGGGTTATAGCTATACTTCCAAGCTTGCACGTTGGTTATAGCTATACCTCCACATCCTCTCTCAGCCTGCATAAGCTTGTCATGGTGTGACATATACATAAATATGTGTGTGTGTGTGTTTATGTGTGTTAGTTTTGTGTCACTGAAACTGTTTTATATTCAGTTTTTATAACTTTAGGCTATTTATTTTAGCTTCATTGTATCATGTTTTTCAACGTACATAGAAATATGTGGAACAAATTAACATGCTAGTCATGGTCTCACTGTACAGTGATTTTAAATTCGATACAAATAAATTAACCAACTAGATACAACAGTTTCACAAGTTTATTACTTGACGTTTATGTGTAGCTCAACATGTTTCGGGCGCTTCCACGCCCATCATCAGGAGCTTACATCTGCTTAAGCAGCCTCTGGTTTTACCATTGGAGCGTGGTGGTAGCAGCATTGTTGGTCGTGGTCTAGACCACGACCAACAACGCTGCTACCACAACTCTCCAATGGTAAAACCTGAGGCTGCTTAAGCAGTTGTAAGCTCCTGATGATGGGCGTGGAAGCACCCGAAACATGTTGAGCTACACATAAATGTCAAGTAATAAACTTGTGAAACTCTTGCATCTAGTTGGTTAATTTATTTGAATCATATGATGATGCACAGACTTGCAAACGTCAAATTTTAAACTCCTACAGTTGCAGCATCATAAAATTTGTAAATTCCCTGAAACTTTTAGTATGTGAGTCTCACAGTATAAATACTGAACACAAAAGCTGGAAATTACATTCTAAGAAATCTGCTCACAGCTGATTCATAATGAATGCAATTTTTATTTGGGGTATTTAAAGCCTAATTGCAGAGACAGATTATGTTGGGGTAAATGATATAAGCAGGCAAGAGGTCCCTTAAGTGGTGACAGGTACCTGAATTTCCTCACCCCAACCCCTGCCTTTATGTATAAGCATAAGGTTCATACCAAGGACACACAAACCTTAGGCACCACCACACAAAATTTAGTCACCCGGAGAAGCTGGCACTGGGATTTGTGCACTACTGGGCTAAAGTGTAAAGATGATAACTGCTTCTATGGAATGCTGATGCCAAGACTGCAAAAAGATTCACTTACCTCCTTCTTATTATATGCCTTCATGACATAATGCTTGGGTTCAGATTTTAATTTACCCTTTGAAGAGTAACCACTAATTTAAACTAATTTCAAAACATATGAAAATTGAATTTAATGTTATCCTCAGAAATAACACATTTTGCTTTAGCAAAAAAAAAAAAAAGAATTAGGGAAACAATGCTGAAGTTTCTTGTGCTTTGCACACAGCCTACAGAACATTTAAAATAATATAGAAGTCACTCATTGTTAAGCAGAAGTGAAGTAAATATATAAAGCTTGGATATTTGGAGTAACAAAGACACATAAATCCTGTAATTTGTTTTCACTCTCCTACATGTGGCATTACAGGCACTGTGCTGTATACAGTTTGGTTTACTATGTCGCATTTCTTCTAGTTCATCAATCATGCATGGTAAGTGTTGCTGAATCAATTCAGTTCCATTTATTTCTGAGTCTGTTGCATAAAATGTTTGCTATATCTAAATGAGAGGCCATGTTTTTGTATAAATTACCACTGATTGAAACACATTGCTTCTAAATGTGTCTAAAATGTATTTTAAGGTGTGTAAATATATATATATACATATATAAATACAGGGATAAAGATATATTTAAATATATTTCACTCCACATTGGAGAAATATATTGCTACCCCACAAGTATGTACATTATTTATTAAGAACACTTTGTACAGTGCTATTTGTTTTTGGGTGGAGTTTAAACCTTGATTGTGAACAAAATGGTGAGTGAATTTTTGATGATCTTTTTCTTACAAATGTATTTTTTTGTGATTGGAGTTATATTATTAATGGTGTTTCACACTACAAGTTTTTCTTGGATAAACTGAATGCTCGTTTAGGAGAAAATTATCCAATAGTATCTATCTTAATCTTTGTTGTTGCTTACATAGTCTGTAATTTTTTAAAAATAATATTACTATTATAAATATGTATATTAAATGTGCATCACTATATTTGCAAGTATTGATACTAATGTGTTATTTCTTATCCCTGATCTCTATATACCCTGACACTCACATAACATAAGTTTATATAACGTGTACTTGTTAATGTGTGATTCACATTTTCAATCCAAAATTTAGCAAGCAATGGTTTTGTTAATTCCATTTTCTGAGCAGAGAAAAAAATGTGTTGAATTGCTTATATGCTACCACTAGCAACAACATTTCAATGTCCCATAGCTACAGAGGTGTTTTTCGGTCATCAGGACACTCATATCTTCCACGTACGACTACTGTATTTTAGGTGCTCCATTAATGAACACTGGGTTACACTAATTCTAGAAATAATGGTTGATGTGCCTCAATAACACAAAATTTTGCCTTCCCTTAATATTTACCTAATACATATAAGTTGACCAAATGCATAACAATAGCTCAGAAGTTAATTATTTACAGCTGTTTCTCACACTTCTGGTACTACATACTGAAGCACACATTCAACGAGCAGTATGGATTTCTTCATGGCTTTCATTTAATTACATCACTGTCAAAGAAACAACAAAACAAAAACAGTGATATATCAGAAATAATTTAAAAATTATTTTCCACTGTCACTTTCCTTTATTTACCTAGAATTGTATTATAATAGGGGCAATTTATTTATTTATTTATTCTTTCATTTGTTATTTATTTATTCACATGTATGACATATCTTACAGAAACTGTAAAAGTTTAACATTTCTTCACAGGCCAGTGAAATTTCTTGTCTACAGCCCAAATTTTGTGGGGAGGAAAAAAAAAAGTTCTCTACTGTATATGGTATAGGTGAGTAAATTGCTTTGGTAGTATTATGTGTAGAAGAGAATGCATGAAGGACTCTAGAACATTTCTGTGCCAAAAATAGCTTACATAGCATAAAGTCACAGTATATGGCTTTCTCCATTACAAATTTACATGATTTGGTACAGGTGTAGCTCAGCTGAACTGAGGGAGGAACGCAGGCTGAGGGTGTTTGAGAATAGGGTGTCGAGGAGAGTATTTGGACCTAAGAGGGACGAGGTGACAGGGGAATGGAGAAAGCTGCATAACGAGGAGCTGAATGATCTGTATTCCTTACCCAATATTGTGTAGGTGGTAAAATCGAGACGAATGAGATGGGCAGGGCATGTGGCATGTATGGAGGAGGATAGAGGTGTGCACAGGGTGTTGGTGGGGAAGCCTGAGGGAAAGAGGCCATTGGGGAGACCAAGACGCAGATGGGAGGATAATATTAAGATGGATCTTCAGGAAGTTGGAGGGGGTCATGGGGACTGGATGGAGTTGGCTC
>Ga0268261_10004240_pt1 | contig 10716 bp, 4 predicted proteins | sample TergutNc150P1_FD_190353 | JGI IMG/M metagenome (GOLD analysis project Ga0268261, IMG submission 190353) | Nasutitermes corniger P1 segment gut microbial community from laboratory colony in Florida, USA - Nc150 P1 (SPAdes) (version 2) | ecosystem: Host-associated > Arthropoda: Insects > Digestive...
AGAGAGAGAGAGAGGGGGGGGTGGGGGAGGGTGGAAATATTTTATTATTAACTGTTATTATGTGCGTGTGTATATATGTGTGTTATTTTACATACAGTGTGCAGTGGTATGTTTCATACTGGGCCACAAAAATGATAAATTCATAATTTATCTTGCTGTGTTACCATGCTCTACAACAAGGTTAGGTAGGAGGAGGAGAAGTATGAAAGAGGTCAGTGAAGGGGACTGAGGGATGGAGATATGTGTATTCAATTTCAGGAGGTTTTTTCAGCTAGTGTAATATGGTACTCTGAAGTCTGTGAATGGCAACATTCTTACAGCCTGTATGTCCATGTACAGGTTTTCTTCTCCTGGCTGGCCTGTATGTCTCCTCGATGTCCAGCTGTCTGGCTGCAATGTACGGCACTCCACGTGTCCTGCAATCCATTGCCAATGAGAATGTGATTCCATTTATTCAGATTCTAGGCAGAGGGGTGAGTTGACACAAGGCCCAGAGTTAATATTTTGTTCTATACATTTTGTTTTTATAAACTGCACGAGCCTATCAGAATTCCAGTATAATCTGGAAGGGCAAACCTTACTTCAGTACTGTGTTACTTAATTGTAAATGTTTTCCAGTATGGTGCTTGTTTGAAGTGTGATGTAGGGAAAGTTTTAATGCATTAATTGAAGAACTGAAGAGTATTGTAAAAATATATAGTGTAAACTTAATGCCCTGTTCACTTTGAAATGGTCTATGGGAGTAAGGCTCTTCACTGAATGGAAAAATTAGGACTATGTACATATTCTTTGTAATAAACAGACCTTAAATTTACCTGCAACTGTTCCGTATTGCTTGGTACTTTGTCAAAGTGGCTGGAATTTTGAAGCATGTATTAAATGAATAAACAGTGAATATTACGGATTCAGTGTCTGCTGTTGTTACAAGCACTAGAAGAAAGTTAATTATTGATGTAACCCATTTAGTATGTGTTTCATTGTCATGTTATAATGGTGCAGTATACTAAAAGAGTAACACAGATTTGATATATTTGATATACATATATTTCCGTCTTAATGTCTCGTTTTATGCGATTTCTTTTACATGATTTTGCTTTAGTGCAACTTGAAAATGTACATCACTTTCCGAATTTATGCAGTAATTTTTGGTTTAACGCAATTTGGCATAGATGATCCATGGCTGCACTTACCTTCTGTAGGAGGCTAGCAGAAAGTGATGTCACCGTCACAATGTCAGTCACGTGTAGGGATTGATAATGTTGGCAATTTAATCACACGTTTCACATAGTTTCCTCTTCAACATCATTGGCTTTTCATACCAACATGAGTGAGAAACGTAGATCTAGTACCCATTATTCTTATCCTGTCGTTATGAAACTGGAATTTTCTCACCAATTTTTCAAAAAATACTGAAGTATCAAATTTCATGAAAATTTGTCCAGTGGGAGCTGAGTTGTTCCATGCGGACAGACAGATGGACAGACATGATGAAGCTAATAGTTGCTTTTTGAAATTTTGCGAACACGCCTAACAATAGCCCAAGTGAAAATTATGTTTTTTTTTTTGTAAAATTCTCTATTATTTTTTTAGTTTTTACATACACATGGACACACATGTACTGTGGGGATGCAGATGTATGTAGAAGTCTGAAAAATGTTGACATGTTATAAGCAGTGGGAAACTTGATAGAAAATCAGCACTGCTTAAGCATGGGTATTTTCCAAAACAGTCTGGATGCCTTTTGTTCCATCTGAAACTCTTGGAAGACTTAGACATTCTTAGAATAATTTGGATCAGTTCATTGAACTTTGTTTCATTTTATCACCATAGTAAAAGCTGAACACACAAAATGCTGACATTTTTAATGTAATATTGCCCAAGATGTCTTAGGCATGGGTATGAAAATTGAACTTTTTCTTTTTTTTGGGTAGGTTTATCATCAAGTTTATGTGACCCACATTTTACATATTTATAGATATTCAGTGAGTGAACTGTGAGCAGCCTGGTACATATCATACCTGTATTCAAGTTCAATCCACACATTTATATGCATGGCAGTTTTACATGTGGCTGCAGCAGTGGTGACCCCCTATCCAGTTCTTGGAAAGTGGTGGGTGGTGGTTGATTGTTAACAGTGTTATATAGTTGAGTGATGTAAGTCTAGAGGATTGACATGGCTGGGTGTTAGTGCCCCCTCTATTCTGTTTCTGTATAAACCTTTGATCCTGGATGTTCACTTGAATTGAAGCTGCAGTGGCTGGAGTAGAATGTCATTAGGACCTTCTTCTTCCCAGATGGGCATGGAAAATTCCACCAACATGAATCTGTATGTCATAACACCAGTCACAGTGCATTTGGCACAAAAAGATTGAACAATTTTCTTGTGTGGTACAGCGCACAAGACATTGAACTTGGGACTGTCCCTTGTGTGTTCATTTGCTGGATGCCGAATTATTATATTGTTGGTTAATAATCCTGGAGGGATGGAAAGTGGCTTTGTCTCTGAACACAGTTTTATCAGCATCTTATTCTGGAAGAACATCACAGGTTAACAACATAGCAGACTTTTTTAAATGATTCATGACTGTGCACTGAAGATTCATTATGAGAAATGTGACCAACAAGTACATATACAGAAATGCAAATTTATTTTATTATAAACAGTGTATCCTCATACATGTTTTGGCCACACAACTCAGCACAAACAATATTATCATTATTTTATATTTTAACATAAATTTTAAACTGTTATTTAAAACTTAACATTTTATATTTTTTAATTAAATTATTTTGATCTTGTATGTAATATAGCCTTAAAGAACCTCCCTGAATCTTGTAAATAAAACCAATTTGGTGTACAATTTATTCTTAGTATATTTATCAATTTCTACATGTTTTGGGTGACTATGGACCCATCATCAGGAGAAACAACTGTCTTTTTGCAACACTTGGTACTTGTTATTCTGTGTGGATAACTGTCTGGTTGCATTCCACCCTGCTTACCAAACAGTCATCCACACAGAATAACAAGTACCAAGTGTCGCAAAAAGACAGTTGTTTCTCCTGATGATGGGTCCATAGTCGCCCAAAACATGTAGAGATTGATAAATATACTAAGAACAAATTGTACACCAAATTGGTTTTATTTACAAGATTATACAGAGATGCATGGTCAACAAAACATAAAACCTCCCTGAAGATGGTCAATAGGTGGCTGCGACATGTAGGCGGCTATGCTGTTTATAATACAGTAAATTTACGTATCTGTATGTGCACTTGTTGGTCGTATTTCTGATCATGTAGCGGACTTGTTTGTTTTAGGGCTTTTAACATATATTAAAACTTTGTATTTGCAACTTTTAAATGTCATGTGAGGGTTAACTTCAGTGCAGCTCTCACCCACAAATGTCACGAAAGGCAGTGGGACACTACATGTGCAATATGTAAGTAGGGCACCTTGTGCCTAAGGGCTACGCTGTGTGGACATAGGTGCAAGTCTTGACCTGGGCAAGAGGTTGTGATTATTTGGCAGCTTCATGATGTCAGTTTTACTGCTTGGGAAAAATTCTGTAGTCCCATAAGTTAGAAGGCTGGGTTGGTCTCAGACAGTCTGGACATGGTGGCAAGGTGAAGAATCTCTACCGCTGCCAAGAATGAAATCTTAGTTTTCAATTTGATAGCCAGTCCCTGTGCGTGAGTGCACACTCCTAATTTGTTTCTGTTATTTTTTGTTTCAGCGTGGACCTAATAAGGTTCCTGTATATGCTCTGGCTGTAGTGGCAACAGTAACAGTAACGTTCATTCTTCTGGGCCAGATAAACACCCTGGCTCCAGTTGTGACCATGCCATTTCTGCTTACATATGCTGCTATAGATTATTCATACTTTGCATTGGCACAAACATTCGATATTCAACTGAGAAGAGAGGAACGATTTAGAGCACAGGATTTCCAGAGCCCAACATTCGACACAAATCCTCATGAAGGTTATGGAGCTATGGGGTATAGGCACTCTGAGACAGTGGACAAATTTGGCAGTGACCTTGACAAGCTTTTTCCTGAGAGAACTCATCATAAGAAACATACTGTAAGTTTGTTTATTAGTGCGGTATAATGTGATACTCCTGCAGAAATTGAATTTTATTCCATGTTTCAGTGAATCTACTTTGATATTATTTCAAGGGTTCGCAGAACATGTTTGTGTGATCAAGTGCTTGCTGGTGAACAGTGAATTTTTTCATCTTCTGGCATTATTTTTACACTGGATGAATGGACAAAAAGTCCCTGGACTCCTGTGTTATTTCACAATTTTTACATTTTACCCCTTTTCATCTTTCCCATCTCATCTTGATTTTTTCCTTTGCCTGGCTGAACTGTCTTGTTGTGGTTCTTCTCATAGGATACCCATCTTTGGATGTTAATTCTAATGCTGTTCTTGGGAGTCCATGTTCTGTCCATCCTTTTTACATGGCAAAAATGTTATACCAGTTTATATTCTAAATCTTTTAAGAAATTCTGAATTCCCCTCAGTTGTATAACATTGAACTACATATGGTACGAATGTATAAGATATGCAGTAAATGATTTGTGGTAAGAATTTGTAACTCGTAATGATAACTAACTCCTTGGTGCAGTGTTTTTCAAACGCATGATATCTGTTAACTCTTCAAGATATTTCTTGTTGTCCCTAGTTTCAGCATCACCATTGAATTAATTGTCATGACTTTTTTTTTCCTCCAAGTGAGTCCATGTTGACAGAATCAGGAATTGGCAATTAGCAGTTTGATGGTCTATTTTTATGTACAATTTTTACCACTGTAAACTTGCAATAACTTGTATTGGTATGACACAATTATCTCATATTACTTCAGCAGTTTGTAGTTTGTGGCTGGTGACACAAAATGCATAGGAAACAATATACTGTATATGCTAGTAATACACACTACTTTGTTAACTGTATAATGTATGTCTTAAATGTGAATTATTACTCTACAGTTAATCCAGTATTTGATGATGTTTTGTTTTATTGCTGTGGCCATTTAGCTTGATTTCCAAAGATATCTGGTTTGGGTTTCAGTCAGGACATGATTATACTCAGTTCCCCAACCTTAATGCCAGGTTATTGTCTTTGATTTGTATCTGCATCTTCTTTCCACAAATTTCTCCATTTTGTCCTTTACTGTTATCCATTTGTTTAGTGCTGTATGGTTTGAAATAGTGGCAGTTTTGTTACAAAACAAAATTATGTGAAGTAACTCACATTACATGAAGATTTGATGGTTTGGGATATGATCCTGAACAGGTTGAAACCTTTGCCTTTGGCAAATATAAAACTTTGGGTAGGTGAAAAATACTGGGTTCCTTCTGTAGTTTTAAACTGATACTAAGCTATGGGTTGTCTGTGCCAACAGCTGTTCTCAAGGTCATCTAGTCAGTGGGGTAGCAGGATGTGCTGTGTGGGTGTTTCCACCTCAGAAATAGATTGTATTTCCTTATGTAGGTGGGTAGAGGCCAGAATTCAACACAGTTATAACAGGTGCCGAGAAGTCCTTGCAGCTGGGTAGGGAGGTCAGCAGGAACTTATGCTAAGCCGCACCACAAGATCATCAAACTGCTCACCTACACTACAGGCGAGGCAAATTAGGCATAAATCATGTCTGTGAGATAGGAATAGTGTGTTCAGGAACGGTGTAGTATACATGTGTATGGTTACCATGCCATCATGGCTACATACACTCTGCCTACTTGTGGCATGGACATGATAATTTTTCTGAGGGTACTTTGTAACAGCAACACACACACATTCCATTGTAACAGTCACCTGGCTTGCACATATGGCTTAATCTTCATGGTTCATGGTTTAGGCTGTTGCATTTGGTCTGACTTCATGATCAATTTTGGTCTTTTCACCACATTTTGGATCTTTCTATTCATATATTCTGTTTTCTTTCAGATTGTAGTATAGAAGTGCATACAGTACAGTCCAAATCTGTTCTTAATACATGATGGCACCAGTCCGATTACATTCCTAATACTAAGCTTTTGTCTGGTGTCTTCATTGAAAGTATGATTATTCTAATAATCATAATAATTTTATTTATGAGATCTGTTTTTTATGTCAGTAATGTCAAGTTTCAAATCTGTGCAGCAAAATTGGAAGATCCATCACATTATAAAACCTATGACTGTCCATCTGTACACTCTGTAATATAGTTTGTATAATTGTTCCTAATATCCATTTGAAATTTTGTAACTGATTTCCCGTATTGTTTGTTTTGAGGTAAATTATGAATCTGAAGTCAGTGAATGGATTCACTGTCCTAGAATATGAGTATGACAACAAAAATACATAAAATGCTGTTTGTTGTGACATGTATAAATGCAGGCAAGAACGCTATAAGCGTGTTCTGAAATTATGTGCCCTTTATAGAAGAGTGTGTACTTTTCTGCTTTAACAATTTGCTGTCTTTTTTGTCTTGTCAGGGAACACACAGCTCTGGAACATCTAGCCTTGTATCATCGCCAGATGAACATTCAAGTATCCGGAGTGGGGAAGATGATGGTGTGAAGATTAAGCCATCAAGAGACACACACATACACTCTAAGCCAAATAACTGGTACTCTGGGTTGTGCAACCGTTGGTTTTCTCTCGTTGGGGTAAGATTGCAGTCCAGTTCCATGTATGGGTTATGTGTATATGAAAACCTGGTAATATTATCAGTGGTGAATCCTGTGCCAGAGATCAGGTCTAGTAGAGTGGTACACAGAGGCATTGTGTACCGTTTGGCTAGACCTGACTTGTGGATCAAGTTTTGCCACTTAATGTTATGAATCTCACTGAATTCCACATTCTAGGGAGTAGCTTTGTATTCTTGTGGTCCTGGTTTCTGATCTCACCCCAGAGGTCAGCTATCCCTACTGATCCTTGTTATGTATTTTCTGATTTTTGAGGGATGTACCAAAATAATTATTCTACTTAGGCCATGGCTGATTCCTTTTCTGTTCTTGCATACTCATTATTGAGTAATCACTCTGTCATTTGACACTACATGTTTTGAGCTACAGACATAATTATGAAATAAATTATAAATATGTAAATAACTTTATGTAAATTATGCTTTGGTTATTAGACTGTCAGTTGCATCAGTATCTTGGAAATTCCCACCTTCCAGTGATGGATATTAAGAAAGTTTTCTTATTAATTATCAATATAAAAATATTAATTTTAGTTGTGAGAAGAGGAACCGGAGTAGCATAGTCTGTATAGTGACTAGGCTATGGGCTGGACGGTTTTGGGTTTGAATCTCGATAAGTACAAGAGATTTTTTCCCATCTCCAAAATGTCCAGACCGGCTCTCAGGCCCAACCAGCCTCCTGTTCAGTGGGGTACCAGGGTTCTTTCCAGTGGTAAAGTGGCCAGGGCATGAAGTTATCCTCTCACCTCTGTCTGGCGCCGAGGTTAAGAATGAATGGTGCTATGTCTCTCCCCCTTCGCTCTGTCTTCATGGCGTGAGCAAAGGAATCTACCTTATTACTTTGTAGTAAGAGTTGTGTGGTCCTCTTCTGTTGCCTCATGTTGGCTGCAGAAGTGCTGTATTTTCTGGCAGTTCTTATTCTGTTCCACTATACCTGTGAAAAGTAAGGTTTCCTCTGATTGATTAAGCCCCACACCAAGAATGATGTGCTGGGGCATGGAAGGAAAGCTGTAATCTTAACTTTTTGCATTTGATGGAGGTGTGTGAGCTGCTCTGCATGCCCCATTCATGCATTTGGCATTATTTTCAGGTTGTATGAATGGATGGGCTCTAAGTGACGGGATGTTTGTGGAATTAGTTTGTTTAATCAACAAAATATTTGTGGGGACAAGATGATTTTCATCATAGATGTGTGTCTTCTCTTATACTGGATTTAGTTAGGAAACAAGGATGGTAAAGCCATCATTTAAATTTTCTTTGGGAAGCTGCAGATTTGACACTAAACTGAGGAAAATCTGAAATGGAGAAAATTTACCCTAGGTTAATGACTTGGGATAATTAAAATTAAAACCACAAATCAATGAACATTAAATAGTGGTTCCACTGTACCAGTATTTCAAAACCGTTCTCTTTGCCTGCTTGTAACATATTCTTGTTTCTTGAAGATATTCAGAACAGTGTAATGAAATTACTAGAAGATGTTTGCAACATGATAACCATCATGTTTTCTGTCATTTCAGAGTTGATAGAATGTGTCAAAACGTTCAATGTGACCACAAATGGTATACATGTTAGTGCTAGGGTTGTCCTCTTTATGGGATCAATCCAAGCACTTACCTGTAATACCTTATATACATAGGAAACAATTTATATTCTGCAAGACCACTTTTCATTAAACTTTTGTTTTAAAATGTGCTTTCACATTAAACAGTAACTGTATATAACTAGTTATTTTAGATTGGTTCTCAGGACCAATGGATGGGATGTTGTAGTTGATGTAGAGACTGGACTACAGGCTGGATGATCTGAAGTTCGAATCCTGACAGAGGCAAGAGATTTTTCTCTTATCCAAAACATCCAGACTGGCTCTGCTGTTAACCCAGCCTCCTTTTGAATAGGTATTCATAGTTTCATTCCTAGGCGTAAAGTGACCAGGGCATGAAGTCAACCACTCATCTCCATCTAGTGCCAAGTTTCAGCATGAGTGGGTTTGTACCTGTACTTTCCCTGCATGTTTGCATAGAGTGCAGAGGGACAACTTTACCTTTACCTTTTTCTTGGGTTCAGAGGAATTTTCCAGTAAGGACAGTTTAGGCGTGTTTCATTGTATATTAATATGGGGGATATGGCTGTGTTTTTTATATCCCTCATGTCCATGGTTTCTCACCAAGTCTCTTGAGAGTAAATGTGGAATTAATGTGTTCTGTGTTTAGGCCATTGTGAAGTTGCTCATCATGTTCTTGGTTCACTGGCTGTATGCCCTAGCTAATATTGCGGTGATATTTGTGGTGTGGTTTTACGTTGGACATGCAAATCCTGCTGTCAAGCCTGGTATAGCTTCAGAATTCCGGTTTTTCACTTGGCTGAAAAATGCACTTCTCCGTCTAATGGGGTAAGTACATAAATGGCTGCTTCAGAATCAAGCTGTCTCATGATTTTGTTGTCATTTTAGGATATATTGCCTCCATTTTCACACAATTTGATCTGGGTTTCACATTCTAAGTTGCATATCAGAACAAGGATGTTTGAAATGCTTGAATGCAAAATAGAATAAAGAAGATACTATTGTAGGTACTGTCATCCATTTGTGTTTATAAAATCAATATCAGTTATGGGGTTCAAATAATAGAACACTCTGGGTATTATATATTCATTATATTTTGCTACAACATGTTTTGGCCACCTTATACAGTCATCATCAGGTAGTCTTACACATAAAAAGGTATTGTGTTTTAAAGGAAGAGACCTCCCCTTAACAAACATTGAATATGCTATTTTAGTAACTTGGTTATTATTCCAGATAGTGAAATAATAATTGTGAAATAACAGTTAAAATTAATTAATTCAGAATATGCTGCTGACGTCCTGAGGTTTGCTCGTAAATGTTGTATGTTGTTCAAACAACATATGATGTTTTCAGTCACAACAGCAGGTGTAGTTGTGCTTTGTCCAGGCTACCACATCTGACCTAATTGAGAAAGTAAATACACTGTGATGGTACAGTATTTCTTTGTCAGCACACACACTGAGAATATAGATCTTCCTCTTTCTTTGTATGGTCTCAGATCTACTCTTTATTTTTTCGCTAATTTAGATCATTTGTTACTGATTCCAATACCATAAAATACAGAAAATTGCTGGAGTACTACTAAATATTGCTTGGTTTGGAGGTGAGCCAGCTGCAGAATTGCTAGGATTGACAGTTGGTGCTAAATGAGATAAAGTGGGTGATTGTAGGTTTGTGAAAGTGAAATGATTGGGAAAGATGCAATTAGGGTCAGTCATGGTATTCAAACTGAGTTGACTCATTGATGCGCCAGCATAGATTTAAACCTCCCATGTGCAAGCCAGATATCTCACTGTTTAATCCTTCCTTCTGTGTAGGAAGTCTAACAGGTATTCAGAATTAACAATCATACATTTTCAGTCAGGTCACTGAAAGAATGTACACAGATTCTCCCCTGTCCATCTGACTAGCAGCTATTTCCATTCTGTTTCCCTTTCACTACAGCCAAGTGTCACATTATTCTGGTATGGTTTTATATAACTGTCTGCTGACAGATTATATTATTTAATTTTATTATAGTAAATTAATTGTAGTATTTATGTTTCACATATTTTATTACAGTCAATGACAGTGAGCTGGATCTACTGGGGGAGGGGGGGGAGTATAGTACAGGGGAGCTGGAAGCATGCATGAACACCGCACCCCCTTCACTACCCATATTTTATTATTTTCCTAGTCCAAGTGTTTGTCCATAATTCCTGTCACAATTGTGACATGCCTGAACATCTGCTTCTGTTTCCCAGTTCATGAAAACCATTAGCAATATTTTAAGATAAACTGTGATTTTGAGGTATATGGTTTAATTCACAGCATGCACGCACGCGCGCGCACACACACACACACACACACACACACACATTTTGTAGCTCTGTGTACTCTGGTATGGAGTATTTTTTTTTTCTTTTATTGTGCTATCTGTACATACATGATGGTGTTTAACCCATTGGCATACACAG
>Ga0268261_10004241_pt1 | contig 10714 bp, 17 predicted proteins | sample TergutNc150P1_FD_190353 | JGI IMG/M metagenome (GOLD analysis project Ga0268261, IMG submission 190353) | Nasutitermes corniger P1 segment gut microbial community from laboratory colony in Florida, USA - Nc150 P1 (SPAdes) (version 2) | ecosystem: Host-associated > Arthropoda: Insects >...
CCCCAGCTGCAATAATCTCTGTTCCCTGAGTAAAACTTTACTTACTCTGCTTGGGACTAGACTTAACTTTTATCTCAAACTATGTGTCACAGTAATGCCTCAGTTTATGAACTTGCCATACACTTTGAAAATTTCTTTCAAGGCAAAACGTCATAAAGGAAAATTAACTTCCTGTTACTACTACCCACATAAATTTTGATTTGTTCTTGAGCTGAAATATTTCTTCCCTCATATACAGAATGCACAATAATGAAATATGGTATGAAAATGAAATGAAATATGAAAAAAATAACATTAGTGATCAGTTTGATATTTAAATAGCAATTTTAGCCATTAAGTTCTGCATAAACAATAGTTATGTAAAAAACTTGTACTAAAACTATACCATCCTAATAATAAACATGGCACACAAAAGTTTTTTAACTTTTAATTGATGTGGGGCAAGTGATGGTGCAGTTTTGTAGTCATGCCGCAGGATGGGAAGTTCCAGGTTAAATTCCGCAGGATGGGAAGTTCCAGGTTAAATTCCGCAGGCTGGGAAGTTCCAGGTTAAATTCCTGGTAGCGTTGGAAATTTTCAAGTGACCTTTTCTTCTGTCTGCAATCAGTAGCTGTGGGGTATACTCAGCCTCTATGAGAAAAGTGTACCAAGGAATTTTCTTGGGCATAATGAGCAGCCAGCACATTGAGCTGACAACTGTGCCACCCTAGTTGTGCCGAATGTCCAAGTGAGGATTAAAGCCCAACATTTCTTCTTCCCTCTTGAGTCCTTGTGACATGTTATGTGAAACCTTTATCTTTTAATTGATGCAAAATGATTTACACCAAGAGGAGTGACTTTATAACAAAGCTACAAGCAGAATGTAGACACCATTGTGCTGCTGCTTCTGCACAGACACACAGACTATTCAGGGATGCCATGATATTCTGTGCATTTGAGAAGATGTGGGAACTGATAACAACAAGTAAGAGGCTCTAAGAACAATAATTGTTCTGTGAGAGGCAGGAAGAGGAACAGTTAGCAGATAGCTCATGTGCTGAGAGATTACTGTATTGTGCATTATAAACATGAGTGTACAGATGCTTTATGGTTTTAAGCTTTATTCTTCGCATACAAGTAGTACAAAATAAGGTTGTCTTCATTTTCATAGCTAGCAGAAGATGGAAGCAGTAGGTATTATTACTACTACTGCAATTGAGTTTTCGCTCAGTGGCAGTAGCCCTTACACTAGTACAGACAATATACATAAGAATGATATAATACAAAAGCACAGTACAAACATTACAAAACATAGTAAATACAAATACACATATTACCAAAACACCCACATAATTGTTCAAACACCCACACATTACACAACACACACACACACACACACACATACATTACAATACAAGTTAAAACAACCACAGTACAAGATACACAACACATGAAATAGGCACAATATATTCAAGTATGCTCAATGTAAGGTTACCCTAATGTACATGGTACTTTTGTCCCCAAGAACTTCACGACAGGTTATTCAAAATATAATTCCCAGTGTGGCAGACTGCATGACATCACTTGCCAGGAGACCATAACTTTAATATGTACAGCATTGTGAGCCTCAGATCTAATTTTCTTGGTTGGTTGTTTCTGTTATAATTCTTATTCCATGAATGTGTGTCTTAACAGGAAGGTCTGCTCGAACGGCAGGAATTTCTTCAGTGGATATTGGAGCTCTTGGATAAGATGAAATCCTCTCCAGCAGATGATGGGATTTTGAAGCTTTTATTACCACTTGCATTACAATATCTGGATGAATTTGTGCAGTCAGAGCTGCTGGCTCGCAAGTTGGCCTACCTTTGTGCTAAGAAACTTGCGCAGTTGTGTTCTGTAGCTACTGATATGACTGCTACAAATGCTGTAACCTCCTCTCCAGTACTACCACCATCATCTTCGCCACAGAGCCCTCTCTTACCAGGAAATATGTAAGTTTACTATCCGTCTATCAACAAAAGTATTACCTGGTAAAATGGCATGTGGGAGGGGGGGGGGAGAACTTATAAAAGTGCATAACCAAGGATAATATGATTAAAACAATCCAGGTTCTTAACTGGGATTCTCGTCTCTCGTGCAGAGTATATGACTTTTTTTTGTATTTTGATACTTTATTTTATTGGCATATTTATACATTTAATGCACATTTGATTTATAGTTCTGTTCCTATATGTATTTGCCCTTGGCATTTTGTTTTCCACAGTTACAGCAGCAGAATCATATGACAGACCTTCATGGGGGGTTTTTGGAAAAGTTCAACAAACTAAGCTTATTAAAAAGGAAAATGTCAGGAAAGGGTAGGCTTGAAGACATTTTGTAATTTTGTATTAAAATTGACGTTCCGTGTACTTGGACATTTTTCTTTGTAAATTCTGCATTAAATGATTTGTTTTTACCATCAGAGCTCACTTCAGGCCTTACCTTTAGTGACTTTGAGATGTTCTTCAACACATGAGAGGATTTTTTTAAAAGTGAAGCTGGTAGACGAAGAGCCCATTCTTGCCAGAGCTATTCCTTAAAATACTGATTCTGCCTTACTCTGTTTTGCTGCTTTTACCTCTCTGGCTCACCTTTTCACTAACAGACTGAGTACTGTGTCACATGTTGTGAAATGACACAGTTCAGAGTTCACCAATTTTTTTTTTCTTTGTGGGGAGAATTTTAAGTAGTGCTTGCCATGTTTGTAATGCCCATATTTTCTTTCATTCAGAGCAGTGTGCTTTTTGTGCTTGATTTTGATATAATAATGATGATGATGATGATGATGATGATGATGATGATAACAACAATAATAATAATACATTTAACTGCAAATGGGCTATCGCCCGGTGGCATTGGTTATAATGCATGTACATAAATATGAAATAAGGATCTAAGAAATTTAAGTCGGGAGGGCTACATGAGAAGCATGCAGTAGTAATTTGGAATCTGTCTTGGGAACCATCTCAGCATTTTCTTTTAGACACAGGGAAACCAAGAAAAACCTGTGCCGAGGTGGCTAGTCGCAGGACCTTCCGGATACTGACTTCTAGCCAGCAATCTGGCAACTAAAGTATGTAAGACAGCAATACACACATAGTAAAACAATACACATGAGGTAACAAAAATAAACATAAGATAATAACTCAGTACACAAAATACTGACTACAGTTAGCAGCAATGCACATTGGAAAGCAACACAAGGGGAAGAAAGTACTGCACCTAGTTTCTAATATTGTTACTCCACAGGTATTGCACACCAGTTTTAACATGACCTTCACTACACTTTACCACCTGTAAATACCCTTCACGGTATGCCCCGATTTACCCCCCTTCACTGCACTACCCTTCACTTTACTACACTTCACTACACTTTTAGTTATTTTTCAACACTCACATATCCTTCGGGTCACCACATTAATCACTTTCCTAACCCTCTTTCTAAAAGATTTGGTTTACAGGGGAGAGTCCCTATAATTTCTGCAGGTAACCAGTTCCCGAGTCGGATGGTCCTATTCACAAAGGAATATTTCGCAATATCTGTCCTTTGCCTCCTGTTCCTGATTTTCCGTTCATGATCAACCCTGCTCAGATAGTTGGGTCATTGTAATCTGTCACCTATAGCCTTCCACACCCATTCTCCAGCGTATGCTTTGAAGAGAGCACATATGCGTGATATCATTCTGTGCTGCGACAATGTTTCCCAGTTTGATTCGTTCGTATGATGCGCAAATTTAGCCACTTTCTTTAGCACCCTGTCTAATGCATGTTTTTGTCCCCCCTGTACGGATCCCAGCACGCAGCCCCATATTCAAGAATCACACATACTAGTGTCGTGTAGGCTAAACTTTTGGTACTACTGTTTCCTTTTTTGAGTATGCACATTATGAAATGTAGTGCCTTCCAGGCCTTTTTCACCGTGTAGTTGACATGATCAGCCCAGCTTAAGTCACTGCGTAAGATTATTCCCAAGTATTTGCAACTGTTTGCTTCCGGAATTAATTGATCTCCTAATGTATAATTTAGTGGTTCCTTCACCCGGGCCCTCGTAAAGCTAACTGCCTTACATTTACTTGGATTTATTTTCATCGCATTTTCAGCTGCCCACTCCCCCAGCCTGTCCAGATCTTTCTGCAACTTTTCAGTGTCTTCATTATTAATAATTTCTATATATTACACAATCATCAGTGAAAAGTCTAATAGTTGACACGCTGTTTCTCCAAATATCATTAACATAAGCTAGAAACAGAAGAGGACCTAATACGCTCCCTTGCGGTACACCAGATGTTACTGTAACTTCCTCTGATAATTGCCCTCCTACTCTGACTCTCTGCATGCGACCCAAAAGGAACTCCCTTACCCATGCTACTACCCTTGAATCCACACTGGAGTTTGCAGTTTTCATAAGCAGCTGATGATGTGGAACTAAATCACAAGCCTTCGAAAAACTGATTACAATAGTGTCAATCCTGTCTCCTTATCCATAGAGTCCGCAGTGTCCTGGCAAACTGTGATTACTTGACTCGCACGAATATCCCAGCCTGAATCCATGTTGACCCTCATATAACCAATCTTTCTTCTCCCAGACTTGCCTTAAATATGATGCTGTTATGTGTTCCATTTGCTTGCAGACCACCGAAGTTAAGCTAACTGGTCTATAATTTGTAACTAATGATTCATCACCCCCATTGTGGACAGGAACCACTATGGATCTTTTCCAATCAGCTGGCAGGATACCATTATTCATTGTTATGTCAAGTAATCATGCAAGGTATGGAATCGTGGCTTCCCCACCCAGTTTTAGGATTTCTCCAGAAATACCGTCTGGCCCTATTGATTTGTTTTTTCTGATCGCTGCTACCCTTTTCCTAATGATTTTTGTATCATTGGTGAAGGGTTCGCCTCAGTTGGCGCGCTGTATATGTTGGATGTTACCCTTGCTGTTGAATACTCGGTATTCAACAGCAAGTAGTAATTAAGAGAATTAGCCTTTTCTTTCGGATCTATGATGGGCTGACCATTACAGTCTTTGATGGCAGGAATATTTTCCCTATATCCTTTATGTCTTTTTACATACTTGTTGAACTCAGGCCAGCATTTACCTTCATTGTTTAATATTGATCTACAAACATTTCTTGTGCTGTTTTTTTGGCTGTAAGCAACTTCTGGGATAGTCATTTCAATTACTCTAGGTGGTGCTCTCCTAATTTTCTTCTATTATATGACTTCCTGACTGTTAACTTTAATTGTTTAACTTCCTTGTTGTGGTATTCGGGGTCTGGGTTTTTTCTAAGTATTTTATGTGAAATAAAACGTTCAATACTCTTGGATACTATTTCCTTGAAATTATTCCGTATCTCCTCCACGCAATTACCATTGCTTGCCCATATTCCAAATTTATCCCAGAGGAGGTTTTGTAGGCCTGAAACATCTGTTTTGTGGTACACCGAGACTAACCTTTCTATGTGAGGTACACAACAATTTTCTTCTCATTCTACTTCCAGTATTTCCCCGCAATTATCACTGATCCCCTGTACTATATTGCTAGCTGTGAACGAACTTTCAAGTTGGACAAGGTAAAAATCCAGCAATACATCCCCTCAGGTTGGGCTGTCTGCTACCTGAGTGAACCCGTTTTCCCATACAAAACTTTATAAATGCCTGAGTCCCACTATTACAGCCCATGTTTCAATTCAGATCTACATAGGGTAAGTTTAAGTCACTCCCAGTGATGCTACGCTTTGTAGAATTTCCTGTATAACCAGTTTGGGCTGCCAGTCTTTCCATAACTCTCATGTCATTGTTTGGAGCTCTGTAGATACTTCCCAAGTAAATTTTGGGTCCCTGCCTTTCACTTCAATTGCTATCATCTTGAAATCCTCATCCACCCATAGCTCCCTGCAGTCGATGTAGTTTTTAACACAAATAAACACTCCACCCCCTCGAGTACACCTATCTCTCCTGAAGATTGTGTAATCGTCCCTAAATACTTCAGCATTGTCAATTTCTTCTCTAAGTCATGATTCCATGCCTATGATCACATTAGGATTATCTGTGTCAACCAAATTCCGAAATTATAAAATCTTATTTGTGAATACTCCTGCAGTTTACCTGTAGCAAAACCAGCGGTTTACCCTCCATCTGTTGTGATTCTATCGTGACCACACGTTCCTCACTTGACATGACTTCTGACTCCCTTATCGCTGGATTCATCATCCCTTCCACTCCCTCTGTCGTCTACCAAGTCAGCATCGAATTTTCTTGGGTAGAAGTCTTCCATGTCCTTTCAGATGTCCCCTCATTGGAAACGTTCAGCATCAGATGTCAATCCCTCTTCTTTTCTCTGCCGCGTAGTCCACCGGCTCTGGAGTAAAGCTGGCTTAGTCATCTGGCTTCTCTTCAGTTTATATGTGATCCGTCCCTAGCGAAATCCCAGTCCTCAAGCCAACTGTTTGGATCTACAAATGTAACTCCCAATGTCTTCGCTATTCAGTCGTATCTGTCATTTAACACTTCGATGCGCCGCCATGCCACATCTGACTGCCACAGCACCCCACTTAGTACAATTTTGGATTGTGGAAATTTAACTTTTGCCTTATTCACAAGCGAGTACACCTCACCCATTACATAGTCCAGCTTTACCAGTCGCTTTAGATCATTTCTGCCTACGTGAATTACAACTGTATCTGGGGTCCCTATATCTCTGTTATTCAAAACTCTGTGAAGCTGCTCCGTTCTAATTCCAGGAAAGCACTCTGCCATCATATTATTTTGACCTGTTCCCACATTTCTTATTATCGGATCACCCACAACTAAGCATTGTTTGCCTTCGTGATGTTCCTGCACCATGCTAATCATGTGTGCATTACATGTAACTAATGGCACCATATGATGGAAGCTGTACACACACATTGCAATTTGAAGTGAACACAAAATATATATATATATATATATATATATATATGAGGTTTGCACACAGAATTTTCCACCTTATTTAAATTAAAGTAAAACAATAACATGTTTTCTCAAACTGATGCTTATTCGTGCTATAGATGACACATGCACTATGATGTTGCATCAGGCTGTGTGAAATACGTGTGGAAATTGATGACATTGCAGTTGGAATGGTTTACATTAGTGTTGCTTATCTGTACCTCTGATACATGGTGGCAGCAACTTTGGAGATCAATCTTTATGGACTGAAAGCATTATTTTATTGCTGTATGTTGGTAAAAAAAAAAACGACGAGTTGAACAGTCAAGGGATTGAATCCCAGTGGGAGCGAGATTTTCTGTGCCTGTCCAGACTGACCCTGAAGTCCGTCCCGCCTCCTATACAATGGGTACTGGGTCTTTGCCAGGGGTAAAGCAGTCGGGGCTTGGCATTGACCACCCACCCCCATTTAGCGCCGAGGTTAAAGAAAGAGTAGAGCTATACCTCTACTGCCCCTCTGGGCCTGCATGGCCTTTTCTAGGGTGAACTTTACCTTCACCTTTATGTTGGTACAAATTGAACAAATGAGAAACTGCATAAGGTGTTGATACATCAACTTATTAAGAGGGTGAAAGATTGATTATGTCGTGGATTTTTCGTGCTTCCGAGGTTGGAAATGCTTTAAAGCAGGAGGTATATTAAAAGGGAACAACATACATTTTAACCAAATGGAAAAAGGTTGGTGCTAGATTATTCTAACATCTTGGGTGGGATAACTTTGTATGTTGGGTTGTGTTAAGTGGGTTTCACTGTATATTCAAAAGTAAGACTGTGGTTCTTGTTGTTGTGCAACATGTAGTTAAAAGAAAGTGAATAACAAGATTTATTTATTAATGTTTTTGCCAGTTTGATGAGTGTGAGTAAGTTTTATTACTGTTGTCACAAGAGCCTGACATTAGACCTTTTCTATGAGCCAGATAATTCCATTCTGTATCAACAACTCCATTTCTTTCAAATTGGTTTTTGTATTACCCTTCCCTGTTTGCTTTAGCATATGCCATTAGGAGGGTTCAGGTAAACCAGGAGGGCTTGAAATTAAATGGTATTCATCAGCTCCTGGTTTATGCTGATGATGTTAATATATTGGGTGGAAGCATACATACTATTAAGAAAAACACAGAAATTTTAGTAGCTGCTGGGAATGAGATTGGTCTATAAGTAAATGCTCAGAAAACTAAGTGCATGGGTATGTCTGGAGATCAGAATGCAAGACGAAATCACAGTATAGGATTGATGATAGTTCCTTTGAGAGGGTGGAACTTTTCAAATGTTTGGGAACAACCCTCATATATCAAAATTCCATTCAGGAATATATTAGGCAGATTGAAGTTATGGAGTGCTTGCTATCGTGGTGCGGAATCTTTTGTCTGCAGTTTGCTGTCCAAAAATATAAAGAGTAAGATATACAGAACTATAATTTTGCTTGTTGTTTTGTATGGGTATGAAACTTGGTCGCTCACACTGAGGGAGGAACTGAGGCTGAGGGTGTTTGAGCGTAGGATGCGTAGGAGGATATTTGGGCCTAAGAAGGATGAGGTAACAGGGGAGTGGAGAAGGCTACATGACGATGAACTTAATGACTTGTACTCCTCACTGAATAGTATTTGGGTGATGAAATAAAAAAGAATGAGATGGGCAGGGCATGTAGCATGTATGGGAGAGAGGGGAGGCATATACAGGGTTTTGGTGGGAGGGGGAGACATGAGGGAAAGAGACCAACCACTTGGAAGACCCTGGCCTAGATGGGAGGGTTAATATTAAGATGGATCTTCAGGAATTGGGATGGGGGGCTTAAATTGGATTGATCTGGCTCAGGATAGGGACAGGTGGCATGCACTGGTAAACGCGGTAATGTACCTTCAGGTTCCATAAAATGCGGGGACTTTCTAGACTAGCTGCGGACATGTTAGCTTTTCAAGAAAGACTCTTCTTTATGGAATTAATTAGTTGGTTGGTTAGTTAGTTAGTTAGTTAGTTGTCATCCTTTCCTGTAGATGTGGGTGTGTTTCTCATCCATTCAAGAGTTTCATCTATCTCATTCTCCAAATTTTGATTGCTTTAACCTTTTAAAGCCTAGCGGTTTCTTTACATACCACCAAGTTTAACATTAAAAAATTCTACATGGTGCTTGCTTTGGGTTGAGTATTTTGTATGGATCTCAGAACAGACTGCGACCTTTGCTTTATACATCATTAACTGACTGGATTTTATAACCGTGCTGGAAAGTGTTTACAGCGCGGTACGGGCTGATTCCTTATATAAAGCAGATTACGTTTCGTCTTTTAAAGGTTAATAATGTCTGTGAACAGTACCAATAATGAAGCTCTTCACTATGCAGTTTTCTCCACCTTTCTGTTACTTCCTTATATGTCCAAGCGTTCCCCTCAGCACCCAGTTCTCATACACCATCATCCTTAGAACAAGAGACATATTTTCCCATCCATACAGTGAATATTTTAATTGTGCCATGTTTATGGTACTTTTTATTTTACCATTTTGGTATGACCAGCTACAGCTGTTCTTTCAAAGAAGGCAATATACAGATGTCCTTAGGGAGAGGGTGAGGCACCTTTATCACTAGATAACATATTGTTCCAGTGCTGTGCTGCCACAGGCAGGAGCAGCACAACCGACAGCGGCAATCAATCCATTATTGGTGACTTTCAGCGAATATATGGGCTGCCCGCATCATCGAGATATCGTATTGGGATTAAGTGCTATTTTGCAGGTTGGTTTAGATATTGCATAACCTAATGAGTTTTGTTCATATAAATAATATTATAAAATATGGTTCATGCTTCACAGAAAGCCTTCCACATCTCGTTTACAAAGACCAACTGTTTAATGGTATTTAGGGAAATAATCACTGTTTTGTGGGTCATGCAAAACCCATGCAAAAAATGGTGTGGGCAAAATGCAGAATTCCTGAATGTTGAAGTAGCTGTTACTTAGAGTATTTACTGTGCATTAGAGGGTTAACTTTTTCAGTGCCAGACTGTTGAGACATTTAAAGCGTTCACTTATACAGTCACTGAATCACTGCCAGCTTGCTATTGCTAGTTACTCATTTTTGTGCAAAACAAACTGCTACAGATTGAAGTGATGGTCTAACTTTGTGATAATAATGAGTAGGAAAGTCTGGAGAGTAAATATAATTGGAACATGTTTGTGGTAGCTGTGAGCAACATTTGGAGAAGTAAAATCTGTGTTTCTTGTCCACAGGCAATAACTCTTGATTGCCCAACAGCTCTTGTATGGAACTGTGTGGGAGAGGGCAAATCTCCGTCAGTTCTGAATGGCTCACCACTAGACCATCTGCCCTGCAGTCCCTCAACACTTCCCATGCCCCAGAGGGCCACCAATCCTGCAGTTAGGTAGGTTTACTGTATCTTCAGCATTTCTTGCTTTGTTTTGTGTCTCCTGGGGCAACTCGTATTACTGGTTTCTGGTACATTCTTCATGTTCCTTGTAGAGTGGCCCAGTAGATGGTATTTGCATGTTATTCATCTGCTAGCACCTTACTGCCTGTAAAATGGGGTGATTAGGAAGCCCCTATATTTTCACTGTTGTAGTACTGTTGTACATGGCCCAGAGTGTTAAAGTGCGACTGAACCGAGGGGAGACAAGAAGTGTGAAGACTGGAAGAGGAGTTAGACAAGGATGCTGTTTGTCACCAATTCTGTTCAACTTGTACAGCGAATAC
>Ga0268261_10004242_pt1 | contig 10714 bp, 7 predicted proteins | sample TergutNc150P1_FD_190353 | JGI IMG/M metagenome (GOLD analysis project Ga0268261, IMG submission 190353) | Nasutitermes corniger P1 segment gut microbial community from laboratory colony in Florida, USA - Nc150 P1 (SPAdes) (version 2) | ecosystem: Host-associated > Arthropoda: Insects > Digestive...
GTGCTGGTGTTTGAACAACGCCATTTTTACCCTTTCATAATGCGGTTAACAGTGGAAGAACGTGTATTTATTTTGGAAAGTTATTTAAAAACGATGTCTTAAGCTCACTGTAGACAGTTTTTTGAAAAATTTAGAAGGCAAGCGCCAGCAAAAAGTGCTAATGCGAAAATAATTAAAGAATTCTGTGAAACAGGTTCACTTTTGGACAAGAATCATAATCGGCAGAAGTCAGTGTTAACACCAGGGATACTGCAAGATATTCAAACGGCTATTTCATTTCCAACACTTACTGTAAATACAGGTTAGCTGTGTAATATAACATGTTGTAAATCTTAGTAAATAAGTTACTTATAAATATAAATATAAATACGATCCACTTTTAAGTTGAACACCCGGTGTATATATATATATATATATATATATATATATATATATATATACATGTGCGTGTGTGTATGTATGTATATACACGATGTCACCATTCCTTACTTTTCTTTTCATTTGTCTGCTATTTGTGAAGTCGAGGCCTCAAATAGGTTTATGAACGATGTAAATAACATATGCAAATTATACAATAATCTTTCTTTGGTGTCTTACCAGCCTGACGATGGCTCCTTGTATGTGAGCCGAAACATGTCGCAGGAAACCCATACAGCATACTAAAATAATTTGTAACTGGCAGTTCTTATCCTCACAACTTGTAATGAAATGAGTTAAATCTGTCATAATTTATGTCGTGGGTTTGTATATACTTTGAATGAACTGCATTAAAGAACAGTAAAATGGTTGGCACGGCCATTTTTTAAATTGTCTGCTCGTGATATCAACAGGAATCTTCTGAAGGAAAGCCGACATTTTTTGTTTAGATGTTCGCACTGCGAATTGCTGTGAGTTGCACAGACCAGTTGTACAATATGAGGAAGTTAAAAGGAGAAGAGAGATCAGACTGCAGGACCAAGTCACAATATAAGGACTGACAATAAATCCTTTGAAACAGTGGAAGAGTTAAAATATTCGGGAACAACCTTAACGGATCATTATTCCGTTCATTATTAAATTAAGAGCAAATTCAAGTCAGGGAATGCTTGCTGTCATTCGGTACATAAATTTTGTCGTCACGTTTGCTATCTAAAAATATAAAGATTAAGATATACAGGACTAAAAATTTTCCTTTTGATTTGTATGGGTGTGAAACTTGGTCTCTCATTGACGGAGGAATGTAGGCTGAGGGTTTTTGAGAATAGAATGCTAAGGAAGTTATGTGGGCCTAAGAGGGATGAGGTAAGAGGGGAGTGGAGAAAACTACATAATGAGGAGCTTAATCTGTACTCCTCACCAAATATTATTTGGGTGATCCAATCAAGAAAAAGGAGATGGGCGGGGCTTGTGGCACGTGTGGGACACAGAAGAGATGCATACAGGGTTTTGGTGGGGAAACCTGAGGGAAAGAGACTACTTTGAAGATGTAGGTGTAGATGGGAAGATAATATTAAAATAGATCTTCAAGAAGTGGAATGAGCGTTTGTAGGCTGGAGTGATGTGGCTCAAAATATGGATAGGTGGCGGGCTATAGTAACTGCTGTGCTCCATGGAGTTAGTTAGTTAACTTATTTGTTTGTCTGTCAGTTATTTAGTTAGCTAGCTATCTAGTCAGTCAGTTAAAAGGCAGAGAAAATTTTAAAATGAGATGTTTTATGATGCCTATTTGTTTAATGAAATATTACTAATTAACCAAATCCACTGAGCAGATATGTTGTTTAGAACCTGAGAGCAGCTCAGTCAGTTAAGAAATCCCCTTTTATAAAACCCAAAAGTGTATTAGCGCGAACATTCAGCCATCTTCCATGTTACGCCGTAACATGACTCCGTCAAGCTGTCCAAAATATTAACTGCCTTTCTTGGACTCATTTCCTCACGTTGTATGTTTTCTGCTGAGCAATTCCCTGGCGTCTGAATTCCTCCCCTTCAAGGAGAAAAATTTCCCATCCTCACACCCAGACTGGTAACCATCCCTTTCCAAACTTCCTTGCTTTATCCAAGCATTCCTTTCCAACTGTTCTTCAACATGGTACATTAACAAAACATTCATATCTTGCGTTTAGAAAGTAAGTAGAGAATCACTTGAAAACACCAACATATCTATTCTGCAACAGAATTTAAGAAATAATAAGTCAGCATGAGATGATGGAATGCAAAATCAGCTGATGTAATATTATATCAGCTGATCATCAGTTCTCACACAGTCACACATCACACTGTATACAAAATGGAATACACACAGCCCAAGGAACTGTGACATACCAGAGCTGTTCACATTGTGGATGAAAGCTTTTCTGAAGGATCAGTTTGTTGTATTTTATTCATATATGCCCATAATATATGCCTGGAACCATCTACCAACTTGGATATTCGAGGTTTTTAGTACACACCTGACAGAAATTTTTAATAATCAAACATCAGCTGAAATCATGCCTAATTCAGTGTGATGTTTGACTTGAGGAGTTCACACACCCTGATATGTAATAAAAGCTTTTTCATTATCTGAATTCCACAAAAAAAAAAAATACTGATACCATTCCTTTGTTCATACAGCACACCTCCACTGAAATTTGTTAGTCCTATTCAAAGTTTTGTACAATGGCACACTGTCTTCTTACCTCTATCCTGCAGCTGATAAACACTTTTCACTTCCTCCTCATCACACAAGTCTGTTAGATCTGTCAGCATCACTCTACCACTCCCAGCAAACATTGCATAAATACATATCATCCACAAGAACAAAATACACATCGTGACACCAGATAGATACATGAAAACCATACGACAGCGTACACTAACATACCATTACTGAAGTTGTGATAGATTAATTTGTGCTGTCAGAAGTACTTCACCTTAAAGAAAAAAAACATCAATCAAAGGGATCATACCATTTAGCATCAGGAAGAAAACTGTGCGCAACATGTATTCTGTGTCTTGTCACTGTGAGTCACTACGCAGTCTTGGTCAGATATATCAGTCTGGATAAAGTGTCAGCAAATGATTGAATATGGGTTAAGATAACTCTCAATACGAATGCAAATGCTTTGTAGTCACAGCCTGTCTTCTCACTGCCGGTGACACTAAAATTTTACACTGTGTCAGCAGACAAAGGAATGAGTGAGAAATTGTAAACAGAATTTTTGCTTTTGAACGTCATTGAGTGGGTGGGTGAGCAAGTGGGTGGGTGAGTGAGTAGGTGAGGCGAGTGTGTGGATAGTTCAATGAGTGAGCGAGCATGTGTGTAATTGAGCAGGTGTGTGTGTGGAAGTGTGAGTGGGTGTGTGTGTTTTTGAAGGTCTACAGCTATGTCTGTGTGCGCACTGTGTTCATATCCCAACAATATCTGCATGGACTGGTGCTCACACTTCCTTGTTGAGCCTACAGCAGTGTCACATATGAGAGCTACAGCCTTACAGACAATGACTACGATCCGTACTTCCTATCTGCTCACTCTGCTCATCTGTCCAAATTACTGTTTCCATCCTAGAACTGCACAAATGCTCATTTAGTTAATGTGCAACAGAAAAGCTATCTGGTCATTTTACTGTTGACCAGGAATACAAGAGAAGGCCATATTATTGGACCAACAGTGCACAGTCCGATACATTGAACTATTCTGGAAGCATGTACCAATTTACACTACCCAATAACAAGTACGTATATTTAGATCTAAAAACTCTGTGATAAGAATTGTATTGTGGCAGTCACAAACACCCTTAAAAGCAGACATTGCCCCATAAATACCAATAAATTTAATTATGAAATTCAGAGTGTTTTTAGCCTTTTTAATGTCATTGTCTATCAGGTCATGGTCCTAATACTGGACTTTACTGTAGTAATTGAAATGCAACATGCCGTGTTTATCTTGATTTACAAGATACAGCTCTTGCTGAAACATTTGTTGATCTGCAAAAGTTATTTACATATATGTGTCAATGTATTCTGACCTTCAAGTACTGTCCAGGGTGCATCAACATTGATTTTGACAGGCAAATTTTAGAAAAATTTTTGTGTTTAAGTATAAGGACGACTTTACTTTTCCTTACTGTAAATTACAAAGTTATTTAACCTTTAAGAAATGTGTGTCCTATATATAGGACGGGCATGACCGCTACCCTCCAGATGTTGCATTTTATATATTTTTTTCAACAAATATAAGTACCGAGTATTTTAAACATGCTGCACACTCTCCGTTTTTCTCTTCAAAATGCCGTTTATTTCATAATGGTACCTTTTTTGGTTCATGTATTGTTCACATTTTACATACAGGGTGTGCTAAAATTTAAATGTAAAACTCCGGTGCCAAAAGGTTAAATTATTCATGCAAAGCGATGCTAAGATGTCCACAAGTTACTGTTTAATGTACTCCCAAACCTTGTGTATATTACAGGCACTGTCAGCAGGAAGGTAACATACTGACAGCAGAAAGTCAGTGTCTGACATTAGCCTGTGGGAAGGCAGGAAACTCATTATACACTGTACCCTTTTTATTTACTGAAAAATGTCAGTAAGAGATGACTGGAAAATGACGACAGTTTGATATCATGGTGAATGATAAAGTGTCTCAGCAAGTTAAAATGGAAATCTCAAACAGGATAAGCTACTCCACCTCTCTGAGCAATACAACAGCATATAGCATTAGGGGCAGGCACTGCAACAACCCTTGCTCCTCCACCATTTCTGATCTTGTGTGCAACCCTTTGTTTAAGCATTCACCAGGATTGAGATGTACCTTGCTGATTCAGATGTTAGCAAAGTCACCTGGTTTCAAGAAACGATGGCCTCAATGTTAATACTGCCAGTGTCTTACAATCACAAAGAACTTGTGAGGCTGTTTCAAGTGCCTGGTTGCATCACAGCCAGGACTGTCTACTTCGCTAGTCCTTTTAAATGCAGTGCCCTGTTGATTTCTAAAAAAGTTGAAATGGCAGCATAACGAATACTGGTTGTGAACTACAATACTGCATTTATAGCACTGTATGTTACCAACTGACAATTAGGGGCTCCTTAAAAACAGTGTACCTTGTTTGTTGTGGGTGATGTGACCGGTAAAGGTTACACACACAATGGTGGGTGAGCCCCAGCACTGAACAGATTGAATATCTCAGTATTGCAGTATGCACTGTAATAGCGTGAGTATGCCAGGTTCTCAGCAATGTGGTAAACTGTAACCAGACAGTTCCTGAAACTGCAAAATGGTGCATGACAGCTAAATAGAGGAGAACCAGATTGGTGTGCATTAGGCCAATGTACATCAGCTGACAGTTGTGAGCACCAATTGCAAGATTAATGCTGTTAACAGTTGAAGTAGCAGATTACTGACTGAAATGTGCAGATGATGAATGGTGCAGTGCTACTTCAGTTGTTTGAACGAGCATACTGCCTCTCCCCAAAAGTAATCAGTTCTTTTAACAATCATACTGCCCCCCCCACTGAAGGAAGAGCAACTTGTACTTACTTCCAAAATAATGCTATCCAGTTCAACACAAAAATGAGTGATATATAATGATTGTTTTATTGACAAAGATATATACAATAGTGCAATAAATATACATTATAAAAGACTATGTAACTCAGGCTGCAACATCAAAGAAGCGGTCTATCAGTGCTGATACTTGCGTCGGGTTATACTTGATATACTTCTCAGGGTTCTTTGTGAAAGCAACAGTGCAGTACCTGTAAATACAAATCACATACATAATAGGTATATACATAACTATTCTGTGATGCTATCTTCCTCTTTCCTACCCCAGATCTAGTAGGGTCTACATAGCAACTGAACATATTACAAAATGTACAATGTGCTCTTAACACTGGGCCTGTATAGGTAGCGTGGCTGTTAAACTGACTTGCAAAAGGACTGTGGTAGAGCTTCTGGAGGTGACTGATATCCTGTGTTACAAAAAAGACAGGCCATGTACAATGTTAACATTGAGGCATGTTCACCTAACTACTGTTGCTGTGGAAAAGTAATAAGTATTGCATATTCTGAGTGCATGTCTGTAGCCTTAGTTATGCAGCAAGTGAAGTGGATGCGCTGTATTATAATGCAATCTGGGGTATGTCTGGCTTTACCATACTTTGCCACATTATCTCATAAATGGCACAATTTTGGAAAACATTTATTGAACATAGAATGTGTGTTTTGATTTTCCTCTATAACTTTTGTCTGGAACATTTCTTATTCTAAGATGAATTCAGCAAGATATCATAAATTTACATAGGGCTTCATGTACAGTGCCCATTATTCTTGTCAGATTTTCATCAAATTTTCTCAATAGATTTTGAAAAATTCTCAAATATCAAATTTCAAGAAAATCCAACCAGTGGAAGTGGAGTTGTTCCATGCAGACAGACATGACAAAACTAACAGCCACTTTGCGCAATTTTGCAAACACTCCTAAAAATGTACTGAACATAAAATATATGTTTCACTCTCCTCTACAGTTTTTGTTTTAAACATTGTCAGAAAAATATTAACTCCTTAAGTTGTTACAATTATCTGATCTGAATTAAAATTTAAATGGCTGGACGTGTTTTTGTAAAATTCTCCATTAACATGTCACAGAAGTCCACACACAGCCAGAACATAAATACTGAGGGAGGTCTCAGAAATTCAACATTCATACTTATGCTCACTTTTCATAGAAGGCATGATACTTGGGCAGGATGTATTCCTTATTGTCTCTCTTCAGACTCTCTCTTAGTTCTACATCTGGAATTGAGTAGCTGCGTTGTACTTTGGCAATTTCTTCCATTTCCTTGTTAAAACCCTGAAAACAAATGGTGTCTCATTATCAAGGGCAGCAGTGTGTTCCAATACAACATCAATATTATTGACCTTTATCCTGCCAGGGTGGGTATTTAAAATTTAGCACATGGTTCATAAAAAAAAGTGAATATTATGTGCACAGAAGAAGATAAAATTATTGAGTAAATGGCAATATGTGGATAATAAAACACAGATTATGCAGCATGTCTTAAAAATTCAGTGAATTTCACTGCTGCCTAAATATATATTAAAATGAATTTCTAGGGGCATCTACCTCTGTGTGTTCGTGTATGCAAACACAGGTCTTCAAAAGGACAAAAGAACTGCATGTTTTTCTGCCTGTCTGTATTCATGTATATATGCTCTTCCAAAATGTTGATTGTCAATTTATTAATAATGTTGACTGCAAATGACACAGAAATGCTAGGATAAGAAACAATCAACACAAAAGAAGAAACAACAAGAAACAAAATTATTTCCTGAACACAACACAAGATGTGTGATAACAAATTATACTGAAAAGTGAAGTAAATAACTTTATGGTACAGGTATGCCCATCATAATCAGTTAAAAAATGTCATTTTCGTTCACTGCTCTCCACTAACTGAATTAAATCAACAGTATGTGTTTTAGAGCGAAAGTCTTGCTCGTTGATCAAGTGACACAGCAAGAGTGGGAGCACAGTACTGTGTAGGAAATTCAAGGAGCAAAGGTAACACGTGGCCCAGCTGCATAATGTCTTCTAGTTGCAAATTAAGAGGCAATAACAAAACCTTCGGTACTTGATACTGTACAGTACTGCCTTGTTACTCTTTTGAGTATCTGTGCATTGTAATATTCTTGTGCATTATTGTGTTTCATTGCATTACTGACTCGTAAATAATTCCACAGTAATAAGTGGGCAATGTTTGCAGTACCCTGTTAGTTGTAAGAAACAATAAGAAGCAAAGAGACCAAAGAAGTCAGTGTATCTTGAGTTATCACTATGAAAGACACAAGACAGAATCCAAGTATCACCACTGAGGAATATTTTTAATACTTCACACACAAAAAAAATACAGCTGTGCACATGTTATGGGAACAGAACTAGGAGCAAAAATATTCTGATAATTACTATAGCACATCTCAGACACCTCCATTGATTCTCAAGGGGAAATTATGTTCGATTTACATGATTCCACCCCTTGTCACCTTTTTATGGAAGCCAATTACCACACAAATTCAGGAGTACCTGTAATGCAAATTGTGGTGTGCTGAAAGGCAAGAAAGTGTAATCCTTCAGTTGTGTTTCAGTTCACACATTTTCATTCTCGGGAACATCCATAATTTACAATGCCCTCACCACGCCCTCTCCTAATTCATTTTTAAGGGTTAGACAGCTAGATCCTGTCATGAATGATCGATCACGAGCCAATCAAAACATACTGCAGCAGAAATAAACATGACAAATGCAAAGAATAATAAATTATGTGGAAGGTATGTGGAATCAGGTCACCTAATTTTTTTAGCGGAGTAAAATTCAGGGTGACACACACCATAACAGCAAGAAATTCAGATAGAATGTTAGGGCAGAAACCATGTACCAGTGCCCATTACAAGCCCAACAAGCAGACGAGACATTATGCAGATAGTGACATTTGGAGGTGCTGAACTAGCTCAGGATCATGTCTAATGGTGGACTTTCCAGTTAACAGTGGTGGACCATTGGGTCCTGCAAGTCTTGTGCCAGTTAACTAATGTGAAAGAATCAGGGTTTGGAAATTAAAGAATGCAGAACTGCAAAACTTTAGGTTCCACCGCAGAGGGCTAGAAGACACTAAAGATGTTGTTACTTGGATCTGCATCAGCTATGTGCTGCATTATCCTGTCAGTACAATACCACTGGCTGCGCATTGCATCTATTCAATAGTATTCAGTACCATTATCTAATCAGTAAAAGCATGGCTGCCATCCCTGTAGAAAAAGCGTATTTCAAATTCCTAACACCTAAATGAAAACATGGCCACCAACCACACTACACCAGGATTTAAAATTCATATTCCTGGATGGCAGAAATTAAATGCAATAAATGGATGATGAAATGCTTTGATGAAACCGATTCAATCACATCAGTGGTATTTTACTTTCAAATTTTAAGAAAGATCACACCAAACGTTACAGCTGACATACATATATCTGCTTAGGAACATAGCCCCCACTTTTAGCACCTTTGGGCTGCCTGACATTTTCACAACTACATTGTGTGTCTCCAAATTGTAGTGTGCTGTCACATGATGGACAGCAATGATCATATATACAGTTCAGCATGCCTGTCCTAAAGTATACTTACAGCAAACCTTTCTTTGATCAGGTGTCTATCTTTGTCCCGCAGTTTTCCCGTAAATGTCACAGGTATGGGTGGATCCTCAGTTCCCCAAATGTGGCTCAGAACTCGACTCCAACTGTGAGACAGAACAACCAACAGGCAGTTTACAAGAAGCACCATAACCTCTATTATACCAGGGTGGGTACTGAAAGTTTCAGTGCATTGCTTATGAAAAACGTATTATTTGAAAATAAAACGATAAAATTATGAAGTAAACGTAATTTTGTATAAACTAAAACAGAGATTATCCAGCATGTCTAAAAAATGCAGTAGGTTTCCTTGTTTCCTAAACATGTAAAATAAATTTCAAGGGGTCTTTTCCTACATGCATTCACATCCACAAACACAGGTATTTAAAAAGTTAATTTGCCAACATGATATAGTTTTTGAACTGTATCATTTGTTCTCCCACAAAACAGCATTTAACATGACATAATTTGTGTCTTCAGTTTCACAAGTGCACGGGTATTTTTAGCATAATGAATAATAAAATGGGAATAATGTAGCAAGAGGTGGTCATAACACATCTTACAGTCAATGCCTAAATTTGCCTGGAAGAACAGAATAAAATCGTAAAATTCCTCAGTCCGGATAACCAGCTTTCTGGTTGAGAATTGAAATCAAGATCCCTCTCATAAGAAGGAGGAGTGTTAACCAACAAATTTGCCCCCTGGTATCATCTGAATAAGTCACAGATTTTATAAAATGTGATATGAACATAATTCCATTGGTTATCCAACCACAGACCTTTACAACAGATCCTCCAAGAAGTATGCAAGCAAAATTTAATATGAAGATCATAACAAGTCTGCAAAATTTAAAAAAGCCATGTTTTATACACTGTACCAAACAAAAACCTTTTTTTATCAACACATCTCTCTTTCTGTACTTAAATAGTAAAAATCTAATTATATGTTTTGACCCCACTTCTGTGCCAGGTTAAGAAATACTAAAAACACTGATTTTTATGTTAGTGGGTATATATAAAATACAGTAAAACTCAGTTACCAAACTCAGACATTAACATCATGAAAGGGACTGCATAATTCATGCTGTTCTAAAAGACCATCGTTCTAACCGAGTTAGGAATTAACTGATATGACACAACACTTGACGCTATATACGTGGTGTTGCACAAACATCTTTATAAGCCAGCTCGACTTTATATAAGATTTATGGATTATCTTCATTGTTGTACCGTGCATGTTGTTTCAATCTCTTCTTTATTGTTCCAACTCATGCACTTCACTGCACTTTAAAATACTAAAATCTCACATTAAAACACTTAAAATGCACCCTACATGTTTTGGTCTCCTTTGAAACCATCCTCAGGGGGTCCATGTCCCTACTTCGCTAGGTTACTGAATTGGAATGTTGATTTACATTTGTTATAAAGAGTGTCGGTATGTGGCTGTATGTCAATTCATTCTGTCTGTGTGTGTGGGTACCTATCAGGTCGAGACTGTGTCAGATTGGTACACACACACTCTCTCTCTCTCTCTCTCTCTCTCTCTCTCTCTCTCTCTCTCTCTCTCTCT
>Ga0268261_10004243_pt1 | contig 10713 bp, 9 predicted proteins | sample TergutNc150P1_FD_190353 | JGI IMG/M metagenome (GOLD analysis project Ga0268261, IMG submission 190353) | Nasutitermes corniger P1 segment gut microbial community from laboratory colony in Florida, USA - Nc150 P1 (SPAdes) (version 2) | ecosystem: Host-associated > Arthropoda: Insects > Digestive...
AGAAGCTGTTTGAAGAAAGATACCAGAACAGCTCAACCTTAGTGTTAACATCCTCCATTGCAGTGCAACACCCCACACAGCCCAGACAGCCAAACACTGGTTCAAGTGGTAAGGATAGGAAGTGTCACATGATCCACCACACAGTCCAGACATGACATCCTATGATTTTAATCGTTTTGGGTTTCTCAGAAAATCTTTGGACAAACATCAGCTGAAGAGTGATAATAATAATACTGCTGCAAAGGTGATCAACTAACTATATGCACTTTATTCAGATTTTGCTGTTAAGGGCTTTGGCATACTAGTTTCCACTGGAACAAATGCTTCAGTATAGGCAGTGACCATCACAAAAGTAGTGTACATATCTACATGTGTACGTATGTGCATCAGTAAAATCTGTTTGTAGCATCACTTGCAGTGTCACAGCGGCAGTTTGTACCTTACTTGTGAAACATCCCTCACATGTCTAACTTAAATGCTGAAATTCTAATTATTAATCAGTTCTAAATTATTTCCAGACTGTGGAACTGAAAATGAAGGTCAATGGTGCTCAGCAGTTGCACCTCCAAACATATCAATGAATTGTATAGCTCTTTAGTGTAGCATGTGACCCACAGTCACCTGAAACATAAGAATGTCAATTCCCACAGCACTCTGCATTCAATCAAAGAATGTGTGTCAACAAACCACATTTCAAATGCTACACAAGAGTAAACACTTTTCCAAAGTTGACATGTCACAAAATACAACAAAATACACTTCTGCACAGCAGAACCTGAGCAGTCCAACATGTAGGATCACCACTTAGGACTTCTCCCAATGAGGAATTTCAAAGTATAACCAAATGTGGTAAGAGTGATGGCAAGTCATCAGACTGGCAGGGTTTAGTTAGTGTAAGCATTCCCAAACCTGATGCCAAAGTTCATAACCAACATTACAGTGATTTGACACATATTAATCAAAGGCATTATTTCTGAGCTTTTTTCAGTCCACATACCCCTCAGCTGCAGACTAAAACTTCATACATCCGTGGTGACATAATTTTCAAACTCCAGATGTGATACAATGCACTGTAAATGGGAAGACATACAGAGTCTTTTTCATATTAAACCAACCGTATTTCCTCCACAGAAAACACTAACCAAACAAAATTGTAAAGAAGCTTTAGGCCTTTTTGACCTGTCATGTATGTGCAAAGCTTCACATACTTCCTGTTCTTAACAGTTTGGGGGACGGGAGACCAAACAGACTTCTTGGATCATACAAATTCAGGTTTAAAAAAACAATGTAGTGTATTTACAAGTATACATACAACACGATTGGTATGCTTCTCATTGCACGTATTATCAGACTTACTTTTTCAGTTCATTCACTTTCAGTTCCATTTTGTTGTAAACGTTTGTAATTACACTACTGTGTATATAAAATGAGAAAAAGGTGAACAGTAACCAATAAAAGTTGAGTAACAGAAGCATGTCTTTCCCCAGTAACAGTAAAAGAACTGAGTGTGTGATTCACATGGGGTAAGGAGAAAACACATAAGATACACCTAAAGCACACACAAATTACTCCACATGCAGTCTACATACCAGTCTGTTTCTGATGTGTAAGAAAACTTTTGAAGTCTGCGGTGGTCCCTGTGCTACATCAGGAAAACTCGCTGCTTCAGTAGCCGTCATCTTATTAAAAGGTAATCGACTCTGAAATGCAGATCCTTCCAAACCTGGGGAATCATACAAGCACAACATAATATGATCCAATATGTTGAACACATCACAAAATGTAAGCAAAGCATACCTAGTATCACACATTTGATACTCTAAAAAAAAATAGCAACAGCACTAGAATAATTGTGAAAATAAGATCCAAGGACACAGCAAAAATACACATTATTTGGAGCACTGAATTTATTTATTTCTTTTTTTTTTTGGGGGGGGGGGGGCACAGAATTTAAAGTATACCAAGCCTAATATTATTTTCATAACTTGTGTAAGGGTCAAAGGTGACAGGAAGTGTACACTTGAAGAGAGGAGATGTATGTGTGCATGTACAGGAGAAGGATGAATGTGCTCCTGTGTACAGTATACAGATCTTGATATAAATGGCTAGGGATGTGAATGTGCAGACACAGGAGAGAGATGGATGTGCCCATGTGTACAAAAACTCATACAGATCTTGACATAATACAGGGTGTGTCAAAACACCTGATGGTTTTTTAAATGAAATAACTTTTTAAGGCAAAGTGGAAAAATGTTATTAACACTATCGGGCGCATTCCATGTCCATGAGAATTCATCTCAGTCATTATTGTTGGAATATGACACTCCGTATGTAACAACCATGTCATTCAATACACTCCTGCAGTTGCGATGGAAAGGCTGTCACAACACGTTGTAGCATTTCCTTGGGGATACCTTGAACACACTCCAAAATTTGGTTTTAAGTCAGCAATATTGGCAGGACGTGTTTCATATACCTTGTTTTTGACGTAGCCACAAAGGACATAGACTGGTACTGCACGGTCAAGTGAGCAGGTGGGCCAGGTGATTTGCCCAAAACGAGAAATGAGTCTGCCCAGAAACACTGCCCCGAGGATTTGCATTGAAATTTCTGCTGTGTGAGCAGTTGTTCCATCTTGTTGGAACTACAGCAAATCTTGTTGACAAGGATGTAACTCAATGCGCAGAAATGTTCCCAGCATGACTTTGTACCGCTCTGTATTCACAATTACTGTATGCCCCTCCGCATTCTCAAAGCAATAAGGACCAGTATTGCCATGAGAAGAAACTGCACACCACACTGTCATTTTCGTACTATGGAGCGGATGTTGGTGAAGTTCATGTGGGTTGTTTGGAGCCCAGTAGTAACACTTCTGTTTATTCACATAACCAGACACATGGAAATGAGCCTCATCTGACATTAGTAATGTGTTCACTATGACGCTATTGTTTTTCACCAAGTCCAAGAATTCATTGCAAAACTGTAGTTGGCTCACCATGTCCCATTCACTAAGTTCTGAGCAACCTGGATTTGTACAAATGGTAATGCAAATCCTTGTGAAGAATTCAGCGAATGCTGCATTTGTTTAAGCGAAGTGCAAGAGCTTGGCCTTAGTTGACTTGCGCAACTTCACAACATGGCGTCCCTTACCCACTCGACATTGTCAGGTGTAGCTGCCGAAAATGGATGTCCCTGTGATTTACTGTCATTCATTGACCCTTCTTGACACCATTTTGACACCAACAATAGCAGAATACTGGGGCTAGGAGCATCACATCTTTGAAACTGCTGACGGAAACCACGGTGTGTAGCTGTAATGGACCCTGTTTTGATAAAAAATTCCATTGCCGCAATTCGGTGTTGCACTGACCAGCACTCCATCTCAACTAAACTCCAAACAGCACTATACATGATGACAGTCAGTACAAAAGCGGCGCAAAGCTGGCACGCTGGTTTTCAAATTTCAAAAACCATCAGGTGTTTTTGACACATCTGTATGTTCATAAATGCTGTTTGATATAAACTAGAACTGACAACTTTTCATACCATTCTCTTGTATCAAATTTAAATACGTTTCATTCACTAGTTCTTAAGTTGCTCTATGCATACAAACAGACTGACAGCACAAATTTAGGGAATTGCTTTAAGGAGCTGTAAACACATGCAAAACTATGACGGTTCTTCTACATGTCATGTAATGTTACATATACCTCTCCTGTTAATAAATTAGCATGTTATTACTCCCTGATTAAACAAGCCTACAAATGGTGTAACCAGTGACGTAGTACACAGGCTTTACCAAAATGTTCTTGACTTTATAAATATCATACACTTTCATGGTACATGCATAAATGTCATTTCACTTATGCCCCTAAGAAAAGTAAGGCCTACCCCTGCTCCAGTTTTCAAGAAACTCACAAATTGCCATCAGTATTATATTCACATCACATACAACCAAATTTCATCCAAATCAACAACAAATGCAGAAAGTACAAACAGCACTTTATTTACACCCACAAGTAAAGTATGGGTTTCACTATGCTGATTTAAACAATACTCATGATTAATCAGTAAGAATTTGTGAACATCTCCACGAACAAACATTATCAAAATTCATCAGGTAATGTAGAAGGTATGGGAAAATTTTCATTTACAACCTTAATAAAGCATGCCTTTCAATATACCAATTTTTACAAAGCTTAAAACTGTTCAATGGCATTGCATGAAGATTTATCCAAATCAATGCTAATAATGTAGAAAATATAGGCAAATTTCATTTATGAAAGTAGCCAAGTCACTGCACTGATTTATACAAAACTCACAATTACTCAATGGCATTACATGAGATTTTATACACCAAATGTCACCCACATTGGTTAAGAAATATAGAAAGTACTGATAACCTTGTGATACTGGGAATGACCCAGTATAGAAAATGTGCAATAAAGCTAGCATGTGTTAATGACCATATTACTGAAAGCCGCACACTATGAAAACTATCTAGAATACTTCACAGGTCTTACACCACTGAATTAGAAGAGACCTGCAATATTAAATTGCTCCTTATGGAATGCGGCAGTTAGGTAATAGACTCTGGCAGGAACATACAGCCTCCATCTTCAGAAGATGGTGACAGTATGTTCCTCCAAAGCTCTGATATCTAGCTACCACATCATAATGTGTCTTAACCCAGAAAACCACAATATAAATTTTCACTACTGTAAAAACATCAAGTCCCAACAGTAACTCAGTTTACCAGTTGGATCATCCTGCTCCGAATCTGGTTCCACTTCTTCATCCTTCTCAGGCTTTACTGCACTGACTGAAGGAGCAATTGTATTTGCAGGTGGCATTTCTGTTGGCAGCGAAGTTTCCTTTTTTAGTAGTTCTGGAATAGAAGTCAACTTCTTTTCTGGAGTTGCAGTACCCCCTGCTTTAGACTTCTCAGATGCATCTGAAACATCTTCCTCATCCAGCAGCTGACTGTACTTTTCCTCCATCTCACGATATTCAACCTCAAGAAATCAACATTGACATGAAAGTTACCATAAATTACTAAAACAAAATAGGGTCCAACATAAGTTAAGGGTGTAGATTCCCCATATCTGTATGACAACATAAAATAAAGGTATTTAATTAAATTCTTCTTTCCCTCTGCTGCCATTCTCATATATTTTTATCACACCACCATTTCTGCACTTCTTTGTTCCAACCTAACATTTGTTGATAGTGTGGTTAGTTACAAGGCAAGAATTCAGAAACTGTTCTGCATACCAGTGAGATTATGTCACGAGTTTTCCAGAATAGGATTTCAAAATGAACAATAATTTACAAAATAAGTTCCCAATAAAAAGAAGTACATCCACAGCGTGACTGTGTAATATTCATACATCACTCAATATATGTGATACGAATGGCAATCAGCCATCAATGTTCAAAAGCCCAAATATAATGTATACATTCCCTGTGCTTTCTTAGATTGCTTTGTAATCAACTTTAATTATGCTACACTTAGTTTTAGGTTAATACCATAACCAGAAACATACAATCTTGTTATAAGAGAAGCAGATGTAAACCACTTTCAATTACTTTTACAAACGTTGGTATGTCACGCATGTGTATACCACATCATTACCATGCAATGTGCAACATAACCTCTAAACGGCCTAATACTGCACGTGAAGACAAGTCACAAAACTAGCATATCATTTTTCAGGCTGTCATCTAATAACGACTCGATTAAGCAGACATGAAACGCTGCATTAAGGACTGGAGAATTAGCCGCCATTAGTCATATATACATACACACATGCGCAACTGATTTACATGTAATATGTACGTACTTAAGATGAATGCAGTATCTCAGTAATGTGTCATTAACGTACAGCATATTGGGACAGTCTGACGGTCACAACATAATTAAGAAAAGTAAATACCTTTGCTTTCTTCCTACGGCTCATTCTCCTACCGTCCTCTTCTGCGTCAACTCTGTCCCTCACTCCAACCCTTTCAATCTGCGAGCATGGATGCCTGCGATCAAGATCTGGTATGGGATACGAAACTCCTTCGAGCTGGTCTTTCTTCACTACACTCGGATTCATACTGACATAAAAAATACAGCCAAGTACAAAGCTATCACATAAATAAAAACGACGCTCATTAGCTCGCCAGAGGAAAGATCATACGTTTCAAAGTCTAAGGCTCGGCAACTAACAATTTGAAATCCCACTATTTATGTCCACACTGCCTTCTCTCTGCTTACGTTTCCTTCATCACACATGCATAACGCAGCTTTGATACAATTAGTACAGGAAATCGTCACGAAAGCGCTAATCAATTTCAAATGGTACGTGGATGAAAGACGTTAAAATGTTAACACTGTGCAAACACGAAACGTTAGAACGCTGAAATTAGGTAAAGTAGGTTATGCGAGATCACATAAATACTACGGATTCAAATTACAACGCTGCAAACGTGCCTGTAGAAACGAAAAGACGTCGAGTACGTAATATAGACACTTGCAATGTAGACAAAATTACTGTAATATATCTCAAGAAATAAAAATCAAGGCAATGCAAACCCAGTATTACTAAGTACGTAATAAATTGCCCCACTTGTGACTGCAAGTCTTGTCATCAGTGGTGATAACACCGCAACTCTAAATAGCGTTTTCAGCAACCAAAGTGTGTTCCAGTATCACGGATTGAAATTTGTGGTTACAGTACAAAGGAGATTTTGTACGGAGTTTTTTACGGAACCACCATCGAAAATGACCATATAGAGGTGGTATAAGTCTTGAGTGTGGCTGCTTGCATTTTTAAAAGGAAAGCCCCAGTAAGCAGCAAGTCACTGAAGATATGGTGAATGAAGTTCGAGCGGACTTTTTTCCAAACCCACAAAAATAAAACTGAAAGCACGGTGGCCAAAACATAAACATGCGACATCGACAGAGTACAATATTCTGCGGACTCGTTTCATATTTTAAAAGTTACAAATGCTACTCGTTGCAACATGTAGGCCTAGCAGCCCATGCAAAACCAAGAAGTTGTGAGACAATTATTGCGAAATTCTTTCAAGTCTTGAAAAAGACGAACTCGTTAAAGCCAAAAATCTGTTTAGTAGCGAATCCACTTTCCATCTGTCCAGTCATGTTAACCGACTGCTGTAATGTACATGGACACTGGAGTAATTCCTCACACTGGTTTTAGAATAAGGTGGACTTAAAGACATACCTTTTCTACAAGAAGGAGCCTCTGCAGCCACATTTCACATGCAGCTGCTGTTGGACTGCTTAGAACTAAAGTTTCCACTGACACAGACTGGCAGAGGCGGCCATTTCATTCGCCTGGTCACAGAACATTTGGCTTCTCTTTCTTTTGGAGATACAGTACAGATCTTTTTATGATCCATCATTGCCCACTACTTTGTCAGTGCCTTCTGTAAGGCTGTGGCTACAGTTATGCCTATCATGCTTACAGATGTGTGGACTGACCTTTAAAACACGGACATGTGCCACAATACTCACAGTGCCCTGCTTGATCATTTGTAACCTGTTAAGTATTGACCACAAAAACCAATCACATAACCTACTGACATGTGTTTAGGTTTCATGCATATGCTTCTTACTCTTTTAGCAATTTGTAAAAGAATGTACATTTAATTTGTTCACTATGTATATTAGTCTGCTAGCAGCTGTAGTCCTGGACGTTATTGCAGACGGTGGGAACAATAGCCTCCAAAACTTTGATACCTATATTCCAGGATACTGGTGAATGGCCTAACATGCCATATGTTGGTCTCTGTGTGTTTGCTTGGTATCAGTTTAACCCTTTAAATGCCGAGTTAAATCCCATCTGCCATTTGCTGGCATTATTAGGAACTCACCATATTCTCCACGTTAACAGGATAAGGGTTAAATATCCATGCTACGTCAGAAAAACTCAGGCTTTGAAGAGATAAAATTCTGGTTGAAATGTGTGCCCCAAAAGTAAATAACCATCTATAACATTTGGAACTCAAAAGGAGTACAAGACTGAAAATGGTAGCTGATCAGCTTCACACCATGTTCAAACAGCATTTCGAAAACTATACTATGGTACTACAAAAGGCCGTGTAGAAATTTACTAACAGTGTGCAGACATGGTCACTTAACTGCACCATCACTGCAGGCAACATTGCAATAGAAGGTGCACAATATCCACTTCTCTGACCTTTCTTCCCATAGCATAGTCATTATACCATTTGAGCCTACTAGTTAAGCTGTGTAACTTGTAAGTGTAAAGAACTGTGGATTTCTGATTTTTATAGCCTTCATTTGTTTACTTTTTATACATTTAGTAAGTTCTAAAATCTTAAATTTATTTTTGTTTACCTCAGAAATGTTTAAGAGGAAAGACCTGTGTATGAAGTATTATATGCAAGTAGTCTCTGACAAACCTGGCCCTGTAACATTCTTATTCTGCAACCATAATTAGTTTTATAGTGCAAAAGGTTATCTGTGCCCATTACTGCTTGGCAGATATTGGATACCTATTCATAAGCAACCCTTATTCACTACTGTTCTGTTGCCCTATTTGTGTGTCTGTATTTCCAGTAGTTGGTATGCTTTCATTGCAGCATCACAGAAGCACTACAGTTGTGACTGCCAGGTTCCCTTAATAAACAGCCTGTGTGATCAGGATGCACAATTGGTAATGATAAAAATGGTACAAAAACAGAATAAAGTTTGTCAAATGTAATATAAATAGACTAGGGCACATTTCCTGCTCAATTTAAGTTACAAAACATGGGAATCTGTTTTTGTTGGCAATGGTGTGAATAGGATTTTCATTCCATAGGATTTTTTATTCAAGTTTCCCCTTGATTCAAGTAGATAATGTTGGAAACAATAATTCTTGGATTACACTGGGAATAATAATTTCTTGTAATCATAAAAGGGAATTTTGTATGGAATCAAGAAATAGTAAAATATCTTCCATAATAAAATATTACAAAGAGTATTGTAAAATACTGTCAAAAGCTACAACAAGGGCAAAGCGTTTGGAGTATGACAAGAAGAAATTAAAATCTAGTAATAAAATAAAAACCATGTGGGAGATTATACATACTGAATCAGGAAGAAATATATTTAAAAAAAATGTGGAATACAGTCACTGATTGTCAAAGGTAAGAATACTGAAAATGAACAAATTATTGCTGAAGTATTTAATAAGTATTGTACTACTGCTGCGGAAGATATTGACATTAATTATTTTATAAATAATGACGATAATGGTACAGATGACTAATTACTTTATGAACAATGCTTTTAAGAGTCCACATCCAATCATAAATTGTAAACACACAACAACTAAAGAAATAGATGAAGTAATTATGTCTCTCATATCAAAAATTCTTCTGGATGTGATGACATCAATACGATTCTAAAAATACGCTCTCCCTATGTCAGCTCAACTTTAAATTATATACACAATAAAGTTCTTTCTACGGTAGTTTTTCGTGACAGCCTAAAATATGCTATTATGAAACCATTATATAAAAATGGTAACAAACATGATGTGTCTAATTACGGGCCATTATCAGTTTTAACTTCCTTTTCAAAAATTCTCAAAATGTAATGCAATCAAGAATTTTGAGACATTTAACTAAACTAATATTTTAGGTACTGAACAATAAGGATTTAGAACAAAATTCAAGATAGACAATGCTACTTACAGCTTAACAACTGAAATCCTAAATGCTATGAATAATAAATTAATAGTAGGAGGAATATTTTGTGATGTAGAAAAGGCATTTGACTGCATTAATCGTAACATATTATTGGCAAAATTGAAATTTAATGGAATGGTAGGGATTATGCATTTTATAAATCATATCTAGAAAATAGATACCGAAGAATAGCGTTATATAATGGGACAGAGGCAAGAAATAAAGTCTCAAGTTGGGCTAAAGTATTGTATGGTGTCCGTCAATGTTCTGTTTTAGGACCTTTACTTTTTCTCATATATGTAAATGATGTTCTAAAGAATATAAATTATAAATCAGTATCTATACTATTTGCAAATGACACCAGCACAAGAGTTGCACATACTCAGTGTACAGATTTTAATAATAATATCTGCAAAGTGTAGAAACTTTAAATAAATGGATTAAAGTAAACCTACTTTCTTTAAATTTTAACAAGATGCAGCTTACACATTTTACAACAGTGAGATGTAAAACAAATGATTTCAATACTGGTTATAAAGATAAATTAATCTCTAATATTTCCCACACTAGATTTCTTGGCATAATCTTTGACAGTACATGAACTTGGAGTAATCATATCGAATTCCTCACACAAAAAAAAAGAGCACTACTTGTCATGTAATTAGAACTGTTAAACCATGTATGTCTGAGTCAACATTGAAAATTTACAGTTCCCTTTCTCACTCAATTTTGAGTTATGGAATAATGTTCTGGGGGAATTCATCACAAAGTATTACAATTTTTAAGATACAGAAAACAGTAATTAGGGTTGTGATGGGATGTAGAAACTGGAACTCGTGTAGAAATTTATTCAGAATATGAAATATCTTACCACTTATGTCACAATATATATGAGGGTCGTACCGAAAGTCATGAGCAACTTTTTTTTGCATGCGAACTGGGAACAGCAGACGAAGGAGAGTATGGTGGTAGATGGAACCAGCTGTTGTGTTATCCTTGAGTGTC
>Ga0268261_10004244_pt1 | contig 10713 bp, 10 predicted proteins | sample TergutNc150P1_FD_190353 | JGI IMG/M metagenome (GOLD analysis project Ga0268261, IMG submission 190353) | Nasutitermes corniger P1 segment gut microbial community from laboratory colony in Florida, USA - Nc150 P1 (SPAdes) (version 2) | ecosystem: Host-associated > Arthropoda: Insects >...
TTCCGACCGCGATGCCGTGCGCTCAGCTTTGGGCCGCGCCATCGACGATGTAGTAGCCAATTCCGATTTTGCCCCGATGTTGCTAGAAACGCCTTCCGTACGCGGCGTGGATCGCATTACCGACGGCTACTACTATTTCACCGTGCATGGCCGCGTGCGGCCTGGCGCCCAGTTCGATGTGATGCGCGCTTTGCTTGATGCCTCCCATCAAGAACTGGTCCACGCGGGCCTAATTGGGGCGCATACCGCCCGCGCCGTCCCCGACGAATAAAAAAATTATTAGAGCACAACCACACTCGAATTTTAGATTTCAGTCAGTTCTCCCTCGATATTCATCTCTTCCAGGTTTAGGTCTTCCACTTTGTAGGGTGGGGTGCGCTTTACAAATTTGATGATTAGCAAAAGGGCAACGATGCCGATGATGGTGCTCAAATAGAAGGTGGCATGGATACCGGCTAATTGCGCTCCGGTCTGGTTATCGGTTACGCGGGTAGCTAATAACGATGACGTGGAAACAAAGGTCATTAAGGTAACCATCAAAGCGGTGCCAAAGGTGCTGGCCACTTGCCGCATGGTATTTGATACGGCATTGCCGTGGTTGAGGGATTGGTCAGCCAAAGTGGAAATTGACCATAAGTTCATGGGCGGGTTAGTTAGCATTAATCCGATATAACGGATGCAATAAATAACTACCAAAACAATTACCGGAGTCGCCATGCCCCATAAAATCATGCCTGCACTGCCAATAATCACCAAGGTTATGCCAGTTAGTGCTAATGGCCTAGTGCCGAGGCGATCGGCTAGACGCCCAGCAAATAAGCCGGTGATTGCGCCCAAAATTGCGCCGGGCATCATCACCATACCGGAAATGGTGGCCGATAAACCCCGCACTTGTTGCACATACAACGGCAGCGTAATGGCAGCCGCCGTGAGTGATGCCGAAATCAGCATCAGCACGATGACGCCGATTTTGAATTGGCTATCCCCCAGCACTCTGATCTGCAAAAATGGTTGCAACATCGTCAGTTGACGCCTGGCAAAGAAATACAAAATCACAGCGCCAACGAGTAAAGTAGCAATGCCAATTACTAGATGGTAGCTAATCATTGAGAAGCCATACAATAAGCTGAATAATCCAGCCGTGCATAACAAAACTGAAAGTTTATCCAGTACGGCACCCTTAGGGGTGGAATCATCTTGCATAAATATGGCTGCGATAATGATTAGCGCTACTGCCATAATAGCCATCGCTACAAAGGTAAAATGCCACCCAATGTGGTCAGTCACGATGCCGGAAATGGCTGGGCCAATGGCGGGGCCAAACATAATCACAAAGCTAAATAACCCCATCGCAAAACCACGCCGCTCTAACGGAAAACGCAATAGCAAAGTAGTCATGGACAGCGGGATCATAATGCCCGCGCAAATGGCCTGTAAAAACCTGCCAATCAACAACACAATAAATGTGGGCCCCCAAGCGGCCAATAAACTGCCCGCCACAAATAAGGCAAATGCGGCTAAAAATAGTGGCTTAGACCGGAACTTATCCATTAAGAATGCCGAAATAGCCACAGTAATTGCGTTTACCAAAGTGAAACCGGAAACCAACCATTGTACGGTATTGGCCGAGACGTTTAACTCTTCCATGATGGCGGGTAGCGCCGGCGCCATTTGCGTTTGGTTCAGCACAGACAAAAAGGCGCCGGTGATCATCACGGCCACCACAATCTTGTCCGCCCGCGACATCGTACCGCCCTCGGCCACGGAGCTACCTTGCCCTGCTCCAACCATCAGGTAACTCTCACCACGTAGGACGAGAGGTTTAACGCTCTGCACACACTGCGTGTGCTTGCCGCTTCTTGCGATTGAGGCGAGAGCAATGAACACCGGTGTTCAATTGCCGAGCCGATTGAGCAAGGCCCTGAATGACGGATGGGGTTCATCGTGGTCTATTCGAACTCGGTGGCGATGGCGAAGCCTAAGTCCGCATCCTCCGGGTGCCCCTGCGGCGCGCTCGCGTCAGGGACCAACTTGCCAATCAGGCTTTGCAATTCCGCAGCCAAATCATCAGCAACCGGTCCCACTACCAATTGGATTTCTTTGCCGGTGTGAATCACGCCAGTTGAGCCCAAGGCTTTCAAGGCAGCATCGTTCACCGCTTTTACCGAATGCACCCGCACCCGCACGCGCGTAATACAAGGCTCCAACTCCGAAATATTGCCCGGCCCGCCTAAGGCACTCAATACCGCCGTCGCGTCATACATACTCAAATACTATGCCATTTTGGGCGGTCTCTCACCCCACAGATTTGCTTCACAAATCTGCGAGGACCCCGAGAAGCGTCGTTGGAGCCGCCGCTCATGGACTATATGTTCCACTACGCTTTGGCTCCGCCTAGCCTTCCATCCCAAACTGACACAGTCTTGGTCGTTTAATCTCTGGTCAATTTCCTATATGTCACGCGGTGGGGGCGGGCGGCATCGGCACCGAGGCGCTCAACTTTGTTAGCCTCATAAGACTCGAAGTTGCCCTCAAACCAATACCAATTTGAGGGGTTTTCTTCCGTGCCTTCCCAGGCCAAAATGTGGGTAGCCACCCGGTCCAAGAACCAACGGTCGTGGCTGATCACTACGGCGCAACCGGGAAACTCCAGCAGAGCGTTTTCCAAAGACCCAAGGGTCTCCACATCCAGGTCGTTAGTAGGCTCATCCAATAGCAACAGGTTGCCGCCCTCTTTCAAAGTCAGCGCCAAATTCAGCCGGTTGCGCTCACCACCGGAAAGCACACCCGCCTTTTTCTGCTGGTCCGGCCCCTTAAACCCAAAGGATGCAACATAAGCGCGCGATGGGATTTCCACGTTGCCAACTTTGATGAAGTCCAGCCCGTCAGAGACCACTTCCCACAAAGTTTTGTTCGGGTCGATGTTGCCACGGCTCTGGTCCACATAACTGATTTTTACCGTTTCACCGATTTTCAAGTCACCATCATCCAGCGGCTCTAGGCCCACAATGGTTTTGAACAGCGTGGTTTTACCAACGCCGTTAGGCCCGATGATGCCCACGATGCCGTTACGCGGCAGCGTAAACGAAAGCCCATCAATCAAAATGCGATCACCAAAGCCCTTTTCCAGGTCATCAGCTTCCAACACGAGTGAGCCCAAACGCGGGCCAGCTGGGATTTGAATTTCTTCAAAATCAAGCTTTCTAGTGCGCTCAGCCTCGGTTGCCATTTTCTCGTAATTTTCGAGGCGAGCTTTGGATTTAGCTTGGCGGCCTTTGGGGTTAGAACGTACCCATTCCAATTCTTCTTTCAAACGCTTTGCAAGTTTGGCATCTTTTTTACCCTGCACTTGTAAACGTTGTTGTTTCTTTTCCAAATAAGTGGAGTAATTACCCTCATAAGGGTATAAACGACCCCGGTCAACTTCACAAATCCACTGCGCCACATTATCCAAAAAATAGCGGTCGTGAGTAACGGCCAATACCGCACCTGGGTAAGTTTCCAAGTGCTGCTCTAACCATTGCACAGATTCGGCATCAAGGTGGTTAGTGGGCTCATCCAAAAGCAATAAGTCTGGTTTTTCCAACAACAACTTGCATAAGGCGACACGGCGGCGCTCACCACCAGAAAGCACGCTGACCGGCGCATCAGCAGGCGGGCAACGCAAAGCATCCATTGCCAATTCCAATTGAGAATCCAAATCCCACGCATCTGCATGGTCAATTTCTTCTTGGAGTTTGCCCATTTCTTCTAGTAACGCATCAAAATCGGCATCGGGCTCAGCCATCAAAGCTGAAATCTCATTAAATCGATCTAATTTGCCTTTAATGTCAGCAACAGCTTCTTCAATATTGCCTAATACTGTTTTAGATTCATCTAACGGCGGTTCTTGTTGCAAAATGCCTACGGTATAACCAGGGCTTAACCGCGCTTCACCGTTCGATGGGGTATCCAAACCGGCCATAATTTTCAAAATGGTTGATTTACCCGCGCCATTTGGGCCTACCACGCCAATTTTAGCGCCAGGGAAAAAGTTAAGCGAAACATCATCGAGAATTAACTTATCCCCAACAGTTTTACGCGCCTTATACATAGTGTATATAAATTCAGCCACAAGAATATTCCATTTCTAATGTTTAGGTCTAGATTCTGCGGTTCCGGTTGCCCTCCACGCATAATGACTGGATTGCGTACCGCCTGTTCTATCCAGTCACCTTACCGGAAGCAGCATCGAACAAGCAAAAAAGGGCTGCCACATCGGACAGCCCTTAATTGCTACAAAGGAGTCACTAGACCCACCAAAGGTTGGACAAGACTGGGATGCCGTAACCAGCGGCACGGTGCAAAAAGAACCAACTGACAATGCCAGCTACGATAGACAGCACCGAAACCCATAATGCTACTTTGGCGAGTTTCTCACCCGGCCAGCCGTACCTGCGCGAACGCCCCAAGGAAAGCAACGCGAGAATAAAACCGAGGATGGGGAAAAACAACGCCAAAACCATGCCAGCGACGGCCTCATCGCGGCCTGGATTATGCCAGACCCCGCCGGGTCGGTAATGCGTGGTGTGCGTAACCGGGTCTTGATACTGATAAGCCATAGGCCCAACCTAACAAGTGGGGGCGGTAGATACAATTACCAAAATAAGGCAATTGCTCACAGTGCCGCGCTAAACACACTGGGCAGTGAGTAAGGCTATGCGGCAGCTAACTCCATATCTAGCGCCTCAATCGAGTCACCGGCATAGTTTTCCAAATCGTCATCCAATTCACTAGGATCAGAACCGTCGCCTAACACTGAGAGCACACTGGCTGGCGTGCCTTCAGCATAAGGCAGTGGCGACGTTAACTGGGGCGCCCCATTTTGGTTTCGAAGATAATGCGGAGCATCGGCAGGCTCAGGCAAATCGCGCTCCACCCGAGTATAACGCACTACCCCGCGGGATAAGTCAACGGCAATTACCGCATTTTCGATGGTGAGGCCCAAGCGGTGCTCAATGACTTTCTCACCCTCGCCACCATCTTTAGTAACCGTGTAAGGCTCAACGGACAAGCGCCCACTGACAACAACCGGCGTGCCCTTGCGGACGGAATCGACCACGTTCTGGGCTTTGCCGCCCCAAGCCTTCACCTTGAACCACAGGGTGGGGCCGTCAATCCACGCCCCAGTTTCGCCATCGCGGGCGTACTTAGTGGTGCCCACCCTAAAGTGGGTCCACGCCAAATCGGATTTCGATTTCAGCAGTTGCGGGTCGCTGCCCGCGTAACCAATTACGGTCACATTTACTTCAGCCATTTTGCGTCCTTAAAAACGTCAATTTGCAAGTGACCAACAGGTTATTGGCCCCGGCAATTAGTGTGGCTGAGGCACGATGCCGGGCGCAGGGGGTTATACACAGTTTGGAGCGCTGCGCCATTGAGCAGTACCCCTGTGCGCAACGCTCAACCCTAGGGAGCACTATGGCTTTAGCAAAACCGTCAATTCAAAAATGCCCACAAAGTGCGGTTGCGCGAAGTTAATCCCGCGACAGTTCTTTGAGCATATCCATCTCACTGGCAAACTGAGTGACTGGCCGCCCAAAGCTGTGGTGGATTGCCGCGCGCAACTCATCGCGCACTCGGTCCGAGATGACCGACGCGCGTTTTTGGCGGAAGAAATCGCGCCCTAAGGCCCCGGTCAAGCCTAAAATAGCAGCAGCGATGGGCAGCACTTCAGCCGCCACCACCAGGCCATGGGTAGGCGCAATGCCATACGGGTGCCCGATGATGATCGCGAACACGGCAACCGCCAGGAAGGCAAAAGTTAAGGCTAAGCCCCGCACCAAGCCAATCCATTTGGGCGCCCGGATTGAGAACCGCACCTGGTCCAAATGCGAAACCAGCGCCAAATAAAAATTGTCTGCCGAAGCCACGCAATTATCAATGGCGGTGTACCACTCTTCCGGGAAGCAACTGGCGGCGCGCCTTACCCAATCGGCCCGCAACTGTGCCACCGTGCCGGGGTCGATTAGGGCGTAATCCAAATCTGAGCCGTGCGGACGGTCCAAATCGCTAATGATTAGGTGCAGGCCCATGGCGTTAGTTAGTTCGGGCAGCGCGTGGCCCACAAACGCAGTCTCATTCCACGTTTTAGCTTTATGCCACACCATATTCGCTCCCCCAAACCTTTGATATAACCGCAGCTACCATCACAGCCAAACCAACTTAAAAGCGCAGCTCACGCCCGCTTTGCGCCCCCGATAGGATTCGAACCTACGACCCACAGATTAGAAGTCTGTCGCTCTATCCACTGAGCTACGGGGGCCTGTTCTAGTTTGACCTATGAACCGGCTGATCCAGAAACCTGTCCGGGCTTGCTATGCTACCGCAAACCTGGGCGCGCGCCGGGTATTTTTGCGCATTACTTACCCCACAATCTTCGGCCCGGCTACTACGTTCAATTTTGGGCGCGCTCCAGGCGGTAGCGAAGCACGCGGTTTAGGCAGCCTCGGTGCCTTTACCCGTTCGTGTAGCCAGCGAGAAGCCAAGCCTGTGCCAGAGCGTCGCACGGCTCGCCGCATTCGTGGCACCGGGTTCGTGCGACTGCCCGCGTTTTCCCTGGCACCTCGTAACCCGCAAAAATGACGGCCCCAATTTGCGCCAGCTAGGGCCAAACCTGCGCTAGCCTGAGCCTGTGGCGGATAAGAAAACCAGCGACCGGATGGTGTGGATCGACTGCGAGATGACTGGCCTCAACCCCGAGGTGGACGCGCTGATCGAAGTGGCCGTGGTGGTTACCGATGGCGGCTTAAACATGCTTGATGGCGGCATTGAGGTGCTGATAAAACCGCCGCCCGCCGCGCTGGCTCAGATGGATGATTTTGTCCGTAACATGCATACCAAATCCGGTTTACTAGATGAGTTGGCCGAGGGTTTGACGATGGAGCAAGCCACCGCCGCCGTTTTGGATTATGTGAAAATGTGGGTGCCCGATGCTGGGGAAGCTCCGCTGGCTGGTAATTCGGTAGGCGTTGACAAAACATTTTTAGCCAAAAACATGCCGTCGCTTATTGATCATTTGCACTACCGCATCATTGATGTTTCCACGCTAAAGGAACTCGCGAAACGGTGGTATGCCCGGGTTTGGGAGTGCGCCCCAGGCAAGGCAGAGGGCCACCGAGCATTAGCCGACATCATCGAATCTATCAATGAACTGCGTTATTACCGTGCTGCCATGTTGGTGCCCTCGCCCGGCCCGGCATCCGCAGACTTAAAGCGGATGGCGGCTAAGGTAAAACAAACTTCGGAAGGCGGCGCAAATGCAACTTATTGAACTTAACTCGTTCCATGCTGCGTTGCCTGGGGCCGGGCTGGGTGCAGCAGGGCTCGGCGCGGTTGGGCTGGCCCGGTGGCAATTTGCTATCACCACGCTATACCACTTCATATTTGTGCCGCTCACCATCGGGCTTGCGCCCATTGTGGCAGGGTTTCAAACCGCTTGGTACGTCAGCGGTAATGAGCGCTGGCTGCGACTAACCAAGTTTTTTGGCAAGTTGTTTTTGATCAATTTTGCCATCGGCGTGGTTACCGGCATAGTGCAAGAATTCCAGTTTGGTATGAATTGGTCCGAATATTCACGCTACGTGGGTGATGTGTTCGGCGCGCCGCTGGCAATGGAAGCGCTGGGTGCGTTCTTTGTGGAATCAACCTTCTTAGGCTTGTGGATTTTTGGGTGGGATCGCTTGCCCAAAAAATTACACCTGGCCACCATTTGGCTGGCTGCCATCGCCGTTAATGTTTCGGCTTTCTTTATCATGGCTGCTAACTCGTGGATGCAACATCCCGTCGGTACCGAATTCAACCCCGCCACTGGGCGCGCCGAATTGACCTCAATCGGCGCTCTATTTACCAATCCGGTTTTTATGTGGGCTTTCCCGCACACCATCACCGCCTCCTTTGTGGTAGCCAGCGGGTTTGTGTTGGCGATCGCGGTGTGGTGGATGGTGCGGTTGGCGCGCACGGGCGACGGCGATGCGGCGGCCTTGGCACGGGATACCTACCGGCCAGCCGTGGTGGTAAGCAGCATCATTTTGTTGATTTCTGGCGCGTTACTCGTTTTCTCTGGTGACAGTCTGGGCCGGGTGCTTTACCAAGTGCAACCTGCGAAAATGTCCGCTGCAGAAGCTCTATGCGATGGCCAGGAGTCTGTGCCATTTACTCCCATTGCCTTTGGCCGCCCTGGCGCCACTTGTGAAGAACTAATGCGGCCCATTGAAATCCCTGGCGCGGCATCGTTCCTGGCCACGCGGCATTTTAGCGGGCCTTTCTCCGCCTTGCCAGGCGTTAATGACGTGACCCGGGATTGGCAAGCTGCTGGCCTTAACTACAACAATTATGATTCGATGTTGCCACCCATCCAAACCACGTTCTGGAGTTTCCGGCTAATGATTGGACTGGGCGTATTCGCTGCGGTACTAGCACTTTGGTCGCTTTGGGCCACCCGTGACGGTCGCATCACGGATTGCCGCTGGCTCTCGTTATTCGCAAAAATCACTTTACCAATGGCTTTCTTAGCTAGCTTACTCGGTTGGGTGTTCACGGAGGTGGGGCGCCAACCCTGGATTGTTTACCCCACTACCGGCAGTGCCATTGCCATGCAAACCGCCAGCGGGGTGTCTCGGGTGGTGCCAGGCGGCCTGGTGCTGTTCTCCATGATCGCATTCACTTTACTGTATGGCGTACTCGCTTTTGTGTGGTATCGCTTGATGCACCGCTACACCATTGCTGGCGTACCTGAAGTTCACGATGACGCACCTTTGACCTTGCGCGATGGCACCGCGCCCATCTCTGACGCCGCCGACCAACCATTGAGCTTTGCTTACTAAGGGGCCGAAATGAATCTCTCAATCTTGTGGTTCTGGTTGATCGCAGTGCTGTGGATTGGCTACCTAGTGCTAGAAGGTTTCGACTTTGGTGTCGGCATGCTTACTTCCATACTGCCCCGTGGTGACTACGCCCAAAAAGACCGGGAACGGCGTTTGCTAGTTAACACCATCGGCCCCCACTGGGATGGTAATGAGGTTTGGCTGCTCACTGCTGGCGGCGCTACCTTTGCGGCCTTCCCCGAGTGGTACGCCACGTTATTTTCCGGGTTCTACCTGCCACTATTGCTGATTTTGTTGGCCTTAATTATCCGGGGCGTTAGCTTTGAATACCGGGGCAAAATTAATGACCCTCGCTGGTCCAAAGTATTTGAGTGGGGCGTAATTATCGGGTCTTGGTTACCGTCATTCTTATGGGGCGTCGCCTTTGCCAACCTAGTGCGCGGCGTTTTGCTGGATGGCAACCATCAATATATTGGCGGGTTCTGGGCGCTGCTCAATCCGTTCGCCCTATTGGGCGGCATTGCCACTACCGTTTTGTTCTTGCTGCACGGCTCATTGTTTGTGGCGCTCAAAACTTATGGCGAGGTACACCACCGGGCATTGAAGTTTGCCAAAATATTTGCGTTGATCGCCATCGTAGGCGGAGCGATTTGGCTGGTCTGGGCGCAACTCGCCTACTCCGTAGCCTGGACCTGGCTCCCCTTAATCGTTGCTGCCCTCAGCTTGATCGGCGTGTTGGCGTTAGTGATGAAGCACCTGGCCGCTGAACGCGGTGCTGCTTTGACTGGCAGTGCATACGCGGGTTCCGTGAACCCGGCACCTGCCAATGTGCCCCCAGAATTTTTAGTTCCCGCTGATTCCGTTACTAACGGTGACGGTTTTGTAACCACCACCGAACCGGTAGGTTTGGCCAGTCCCTCTGTCGCGCCCAACTCCGCAGTCATTCTGCGGCAAGGAGCCGATGCGACGCAGATCGCAGAATCTAGCAGAGGCACCGAGGCATCTGGTAATAACAAGCTCGACAAGTTGGCCTTCGCGTTGTCCGCGTTGGCCCTGATGTCGTTGGTGGTGTTCATCTTTGGTTCGATGTACCCAGATGTGATGCCGGGCTTGCACGGCGGTTATGGCCTCTCAATTACCGAAGCCACTTCTACGCCATACACGTTGCGGGTCATGACTATCGTAGCTTTGGCCTTGACTCCGCTGGTCTTGGCCTACCAAATTTGGACGTTCTGGGTATTCCGCCGCCGCCTCTCCACCCGTGACATCCCCGCCCCCACCGGCCTCAGCTGGCAAAGGCTCCGCCAAGCTGCTTTCTAGACGGCTCATAGCCACGGCGGAATCTGCCTCGGATGTTGTTGTTTTTCCGTTCCGTGTATGGGTTTAGGTCGATATTTGTCGTTTATCTTCCTTAACCCTTACCCAGTATTGCAGCGTCGCCTTATATCTCACAGATGGCACTGGATCTGTCCGTCGCGGGGCTTAAAGTGCCAGGGTGGCGATGATTGACCGGCGGCTGTGGGAACGCGCCGCCGTGATGCGCGGACCGAGCGGCAGCGGGAGGCCAAGCCTGCGCCGCTACCCGGCGTTAACCGCCGTGATCAATGCCGCTGCTACCGGGTTGATTATTGCGCAAGCTCTACTAGTTGCGGGCTTGGTTGCTGATTTGGTTGATTACGGCCAGGTTGAGCCAAGGCGATTTCAGCGCGAATTACTCTTCTTGTTAGGTATTGCCTTGGCACGAGCATTATTAGCGTGGGCACAAGAGCGTTATGCCGTACAAGCGGCAGGCCAGGTGATCGCTGACCTACGCGACCAAAGCCTTACCCACATCGTGCAACTCGGCCCC
>Ga0268261_10004245_pt1 | contig 10712 bp, 16 predicted proteins | sample TergutNc150P1_FD_190353 | JGI IMG/M metagenome (GOLD analysis project Ga0268261, IMG submission 190353) | Nasutitermes corniger P1 segment gut microbial community from laboratory colony in Florida, USA - Nc150 P1 (SPAdes) (version 2) | ecosystem: Host-associated > Arthropoda: Insects >...
ATAAGAAAAAATAAACCTGAACTTCCCACGGAAATGGTCAGCACAAAGGAAAGAAAGCCATTCACAACAATGTTTGGGTTCCAGCAGGACTGCATGATTGTGTCATACTGTCCAAAGAAAAACAAAATTGTCAATCTCTTGAGCACCCTGCATTCCGAGCCCAGTCGACACTTCTAATGAACAAAGAAAGCCGGAGGTTATCCTAACGTACAATGAGACGAAGGCAGGAGTTGACACAATGGATCAAATGACCAGAACCTACAGTTGCAAACGGAAAACATGAAGGTGGCCTCTTGTAGTGTTTTACAACATGTTGGATATATCGGCTATAAATGCTTACATCATCTGGAAGGCACTCAATCCAAACTGGAATTCCAACAAGTCACACAAGAGAAGACTCTCTCTCCTCCATTTAGGAAAGGAACTAGCAGGAGTAAGTGAAGAGGCAATCCAAAAGACAGTTGAGCAAACAAGAGAAACTGCCTCTGAACCACCAAGAAAAAAGGCGAGATGCACTATTTGCCCCTCCGCAAATGATAGACACTCTGTTTAAAGTGTTCTAAAAATGTCTGCCAAGAACACAACATTGTTATGTGTATAAGGTGCCAACAGAACTAATGTAAGACTGCAATACTGTCTGCTGTTATGTAATATTCTGCATGTACGTGTCACATAGTACAGTCACGTAATAAAATTTTGAGCTACAAAAACAACAATTGAAATTCTAAATGCGTAACAACCAACACTTTGATTGCCAACAAGCAACATAAAACAGATATGAAGCACTGTAACCATTTTGCAAGGGTCGTATATCAGATTATTCTATTCCGGTCTGTTGGACCCGAATGGTAAATAGTGCTTCTAAAATACACGGTAGTTAGAGGGTTAAACTAAATTTAAATGCTTCAGCTGTGTGTATAATAACTGTATACAGGTCTCCATCGAGTAATTTTAATCACTTTTTACAAAGTTTAGATACAATACTCCAGACCTTATATACACCAGCCCTATGCTTTATTATTTGTGGTGATATAAATATTAATTATTTAGTGGTAAACAGAGGAAACAACTTGATAACTTGTTACTCTTGTATAACTTAATAGGTATTGTCGATTTTCCGAGACATAATCATACATCATCGTCTGCTATAGATAATATATTTATTGATATTTCTCATTTTCATGATTACTCATTGACTCCACTCTCCAATGACTTGTCAGATCACGATGCTCAAATATTGATAAGCAAGACCTTATGTCAGTCTCAGTATGATAGAACTACAACTGTAAGGAAGGTTGATCAACATACAATATCTGATTTTATTGACAAACTGAGTAAAGAATCTTGGGATAATACTTTTAATAATACGGATGTAAATCACATGTTTAATTCCTTTTTGAATACATTTCTTAGAATATTCTACTCTTGTTTTCCACTTGCAAGAATTAAAAATAAAAAAAATAATACCATTAGTTGGATAACGTTAGGAATTAAAAAATCATGTAAACGCAAAAGAGAATTGTTTTGTTTAGTTAGAGATAGCAATAATCCAGCCCTAAAATGGTACTATAAAAGCTACTCTAGAATTCTGGCAAAAGTAATTAAAGAGGCTAAAAGATTATCTTACAACAGCAGGATTCTAAAATTGAATAATAAGGTTAAAACCACATGGAATATAATAAATGATCTGTTAGGTAAGCAGCGTTCTACTAACAGCATTCTGAAGCTTAGTACAGAAGGTAGTCTTCTCACCAACCCAAATGATATAGCGGGGGCGTTTAATAAGTATTTCTCATCTATAATAAACATAAGGAATAGAAATAATCTAGAAAACACAAGAAATAATACTACTTCCACATAGAGCTACTTAGACCTTGGCAATGGAAATCATTACTCCCCCATGGTCTTCAAAACTCTCTCCACACAAGAAATAATATCCATAATTAAATCACTTAAAGCTAAAGACTCCTTTGGTTATGAGGTTAGTCCAAGATTGTTAAAAATTTGTGCTGGTTATATATCATCCCCACTAACACACATTTGTAATAAAGCCATCTCTACAGGAATCTTACCTGATTGCCTAAAATATTCAATCATAAAACCATTGTATAAGAAGGGAGATAGATCGGACCTGGCAAACTACAGACCGATATTGATGTTAACCTCCTTTTCCAAAGTTCTAGAAAAGGCTTTGTACAAGAGACTAATAGAACATATAGATAATAAAAATATACTAAATGACCATCAATTTGGCTTTAGAAAAAGGTTCTCGACCGAAGATGCCATTTTTAAATTAATATACAAAATTTTTAATGCCTTAAACAATAAAGTAATAGTGGGAAGTATTTTTTGTGACTTGGAAAAGGCCTTTGACTCTGTAAATCACTCACTTTTTATTAAAAAACTTCCTTACTACGGTATAATGGGCAAAGCTAAACTACTGATAGAGTCTTATCTATCGAATAGATATCAAAGAGTTCAGCTCACTAATTCCATGCTCAACTGTACTGCAGTTTTGGGATGGACTGAAGTTAAACATGGTGTTCCGCAGGGATCTGTTCTGGGCCCGTTGTTGTTTCTACTATATATTAATGATCTACCAAAGGCTGTGTCAAATAACGTTTTCCCTATACTGTTCGCTGATGACACCAGCGTATTAATCACAAGTCACAATGTGAGTAAGTTTCAGAATGGTATCACCATTTCCCTACATCAATTGAGTGAATGGTTTCAAGCGAATTCACTTTCTTTGAACTTTAGCAAAACACTTACTCTCCAATTTATTACCAAAAGCCCAAATTACTTTGATATAAATACTACCCATGGAAACAACCATATTTCAAAAGCAAACCATATAAAATTTTTGGGGTTATATATTAATGATACTTTAACTTGGAACACACATATTGATAATATCTTACCTAAACTATGTTCTGCATGTTTTGCTATGAGATCTGTAAAACCTTCTCTCTCCCAACAGATGTTAAAGGCAATTTACTATTCTTACTTCCACTCTATAATGTCGTATGGCATTATATTTTGGGGCCAATCCACAAACAGTATACAGGTATTTAGGTTACAAAAGAAGATATTAAGAATTATGATGGGATGCAAAAATAGAGACTCATGCACGAAACTATTCATTAGTCTCAAAATTTTACCTCTACCCTCGCAATATATTTTTTGTCTCCTCCTCTTTGTGGTAAAAAACAGGGAAATGTTTTCCACAAACGAGGAAATACATCCCTTCGGTACTAGACAGCACCACAATATGCATCAACCTTCGGCTAATTTAACCAAATATCAAACGGGAGTTTACTATATGGGAATAAAGTTATACAATAGGTTCCCTGCATTTCTAAAACATGTGTCTAATAATTACAACAAATTCGTACCTCTTTTGAAGAAATTCCTGTGCGAGAACTCATTTTATTCTTTGGAGGAATTTTACAGCTTCCACAAACCTAGGTAGTAAGTCTTATATAAGAATATGTGCAGCGCTTTGAATATGTATAGTTTTATGTGCCCATATGCGCTATCATCGTAATATTATTTATTGTTTGCTATATACAGTTACAGTAGTCATAAGCGCTATCATTGTCATATTATGGATTGTTTTCTATTTACAGTTATTGCAGTCATTCCTAGGATACAGCTTGAACATTGTTAAGGAACCATTAACCAATTATAAACGTTATATAATAATAGCTAACAATTAACATTAGGATCCTGTATAGATTTAATGTACTTGACAATTTCTATATCCTTGTAGTCAACGACCTTGTAAAGGATAGATGGAAAGCGAAATAAACCTAAACCTAAACCAAATGCAAAAAGTATCTGACACAGTAAAAATCTTTAAGTATATAAGGGAATGCATTTTCCACAGAACACAGACGATGGCTATGCACAATACCATTATGACAATCAACACAAATGTTGTCCCACCTCGTGAGACACACGTGCAACTTCCTTCAAGCAGAGCAGAACTACTGTCAGGCTGTTCAAATACTGAGGTAATGGTGCCTCAGAAAACATGACGACTTATATGACTATACACACTCTGCTTAAAATACAAGGTACAAGCAGAAACAATTATAACACCATAAAATACACAACATTACAAACTTATATTGCATAGATTAGGCACCCTACCACAGGAAGTCCCCAACTTACATGGTTCAAGTATACAATCTGCATATACAGAGACAGTTCTCTTTTGGTGATGTTTGTCCTGTATCTGAATATTTTCAGCACTTGGACTTCTACAGTCCTTAGTACCACTTATGGAGTGTATATATGATGATACTTTACAATATACTATATTCTCATACACATCTAATGTACATGACTTACATTTTATGTCAGTTAATATTATTTCAACACAGTTTTCATAATTAAGCTTTAACTATGAAAGGAATGTATATGTCAAATGTATCATACTTAAGCACTGTTGGACTTACACAGCTCTTATCTACATGGACTGTCAGAACAAAATAACCGCATAAATCAGGGACTTACTGAACACAAAGCCTAAAGTAAGACTTTACATTCCAAGGCAGAAATTCCACCTCCACACACCACTGATTGTGAAAACTAAAAATGCAGGTCCATATCGTTCTGTTGTGGAACTGGACTTAATGTATCAAGGGATAACATTCAGATCAGGGATGGATGGACACACATTCCCACTTCATACTTTTCTTATACAATGTCTGTGACTCACCCAACCGCCAGAATGCAAGACATCTCACCGTGCCACCCTTTCTGAGTCTGTGTGAACTGTTCCTCAACACAAGGTAATCCTCTGTTCCTGCTACACAGCCCCATCCTTTTGAAACATGATGAATGTTCTCCAGAGGTCCTGCTCTGTATGTGTAAGATTCTCCTCCAACTTCATGTGGAAATCTCACAAGATGTCACTGTAAAAAAAAAGGCACATGGAAGTGCTCAGTTTTACACCAATTACGCAATCCTTCAGAGTCCCTTTATCATGTAACATGTGTACAGTACCAGCCAAAACAAGAAACATACCAGGCAATGTTAACACCACCAATAGAAGATGTTCCTTCATCCCTACAGTCCAAGCAACGCCACTAATACAGGTTCGTTCCTTCCACCAGCAGTTGCATGACTCCTGTGAAACAAAACAGGACCACAATTAAGAGTGCCGTCTATACCGACAGACTGGCCTCATTTCCCTTCTTACGCCTGTGCACGGTCCAGAGTGTCTCTACGAGACCTGCCCACGTTGTGGGTACAACATTGCACAGGTAGCTTTATTTCACACAGCAGCATAAATATCTGTGAGTCCTCAGTATGGGACATGTTTCATAGCATCCTACTGACACATGAAACACTGAAGTGTCTCCCAGATTTTGAAAATTTATATACCCCTAAACTAAGTCATCCCATACTTAACACTGCAAACAAATGATACAAAAGTCTGAACCACTTTTGCATATGCATGTCGACACATGACTTTCTTTTTCAGACACCATGAGTTCATGTCAGTATACAAGGCCAACAGCCCCATCATCTGTGAGAACAGAACATGAAGCACCATCATTACTGCTTTGTAGCATCACTGATACATGAAAAAACTTTCAACAGGGTGTATGAAGTGTTACACCACCATGGCTTTTTGTTTCCTAAACATCAAACATTATGACACTCCTATGATGCAAGCCAAGTAAGGTAAGGGGCAAGGTCAAGGCATACATGCCATCACTGGTTCAGACAGGGAGAAGAGATACAGCTGTACTAATTCTGGACCTTGGCAACAGATGGGGAGGAGGTGGTCACACCACACACAGCCAATTTATCCCAAAGAAAGAGTCCCGGTACTCACTGTAGAGGAGGCTAGATGGACCCCAGGGCCAGCATAAATGAGAATGGTGAAGAGCATCTTTTGCCCCACTGGGGTTTGAGCCCCCATCAGTCATACCAACTAACCTATGCAGAATTCTCAAGCCCAGTTAAGGCATAAAAGACCGGGACTCCTCCTGTGGTTAAAGGGCTCGTCTGGTTTACAGATGGGTCCAGGACTGTGGAGCAGACCAGGGCTGGGGTCTATGGGCAATCTGTAAACAGCAGGCTCAGTATCTCTCTAGGTAAATATGCCACAGTATTTCTGGCTGAGGTATATGCAATACCAGCCTGTGTTCATGAAATTGAAACTCAAAACCAGCCAGAGAAATATGTTAGTATTTGCTCTGATAGTTAGGTGGCTCTGAAAGCACTTCAGGCTGCTAAAACGTCTCCTTTGGTACGACATCTATATATTATGGGGCTATGTAATAACGCCATTTGTAGGAAATGCAGTACTGAGGAGGAAACCTCAGTCCACATTTTGTGCGAGAGTGAGGCCTTGGCCTCACTCAGGCATACATATCTGGGTTTCTTCTTCTTGGACCCAGAGGACGTTAGGATACTAGGTATGGGGGCCATCTGGAGCTTTGCTAAAGGAACAGGGCTCCTATAACCTACTAGAGAATGTGGGGCACATAGGGCCTGTTTTAAGGCCTAGGTGCATCAGGCCCGGAAGGGCTCGAACCCAAACACTATTCTATTCTATTCTTCTATTCTAAGATATAAAAGAACCATAAATCATTTCTCCCATCATCCCATACACTACTGGATACTGGTTTACATTATTACATTTTTACAAAAGTCCTGAAATGTGTGACAGGGTACCCTCCCTACCTTCTCCATTGCTGCCAACATCTCCCATCTAGCAACAGCATCAGAACACATCTTGGCAAGTGGCTGCAAGTAAACAGACAACACAAGAGTAACACAGGATCCAAATGTTAACACAGCTGCTAATCTCTCTCCACCACATACTGCACAGAAACAGAAGGATTATGCCACATACTGAAAAGACAATTTACAATAATGTCCACAATAGACAGACAAGCAAGCTGCACTCTCCACAACACCAGTACCTTTAAATGCAATAAAAACAAGTTATATAAGTATATTCCAAACCAAAACAGCAATAAAATACTGAGATTCTGAACTGGTCTACTGCAAACCACAGAATGTCCACTACGTAAGGACACACCACCTGAAAGCCTTGATGAACATCTGACTTCTCCGTAGCATAAGTCTTACTTTCCTGCAACACTGCCACTGTACAAAATTCCTCTGCTGAAAATATGTAACCTGCAACCCAAGAATGTCTCCTTGGGAATTTCCCTCACTCGGAAAATCCATCAGGTCACTGAGGGTTATGGTCATGTACTTGTTCTTCACACACAAATCATATGCCCTCTAATATACGGATTTTAATTTCCACAGAATGTGACATCTAAGCATTGCTGTCTTTGTACTGGTCTGACCAGGACAAATCATCATGCCATTTTTTCAGCAAAACTGGTAAAAAGAGCAGACAAATGGCTGTCATTACCCTCCGCTATCATGCGAATTGCACTGTCATTTTCAGCTCATTTCACACAAAATGTTGACCAGACTACAAACAGTTCCTCTGTAGCCCACCCACATTTTTGACAGCAGCACACTGCAGCTGGAAGGCACACCTTCTCCATACATAACGTGACACTTTCCAAACCAGAAATGAACAATGGACACACAAAACTGCCAACTACATGCACTGCTTGAATGACACCCACAGTCCACCTCTTTTCCAGCTGGTGACACATCCAACACTTTTTTGGACTTCTGGCACTACAGAGTCTCTTTTATGGCTTTCCTGATCACTGCAGATGCTGCAGTATTTCACAACATACACAGCCTTTCTATGCAATACAGATGCCATGCCACAACTAAAATGGGGACGAATGTGTCGAAAGCATACTGTTTGCCCACCAGCCAAGCATAGAAAAAAAGAGACTAGTCTGCAACTATGACTACATGAAGGCACTTCATATAATGGGAAAGCACTGCAGTGCCCAATCACAACACAAATTTCATCCACACTTCTATTCCAATGCATTTCCCTTATCACAAATGTTACGCCTTTCACTTCACACAACTGTGTTAAACATGAATTTGAGTATATGCAATTTCTGTTATTAACAAAGCCTAAGAAACTTGGAAGATGGGCAAAGGAAAAATGTACCCAGCACAGTAAAAGTTCGTTTTTTGCCCATAATCCAAAGGGTTAACTAACCTAGCCCCGGAGTCCTCTTTCGTACACTACATCATAAACGTAACGTTTCTTAAAACCATGAATCTGATTTTTTCCACACTACAAAGTCAAAAGCAATGTAACACGTGCAACGGTTTCAAAGCATGAAGCATATTGACTTAAAGCATGTGCTTCAATTATTTCCTCTTCCTTCTGAGTTACTCTTCCTATTTCGAGGCATCTGTAAAGCAACAGGGCTTCGCCGGTCACAAAAGAAGACGAAGGCACAGTTGGCACCGCCATTACAGAGCAACGCACACGTGCCTCTCAGAGTTATCGGCAATCATCTGAATAACCCAAATATATAATTCAGCTTTGTGCACGTCTACGTAACACTGTATAGGATCTGCTTACTTCAGTTTTCGATGGGGGGGCTGGTAAAATCCGCCAAAATCACTTCGAGCTCATGTTATCACACCACAGCAGTACCATGTCTTTATGTCAATGTCTCTGTATTACAAAACAAGGTTCATCTACTGTTCTGGGATGGCACTTCAACATTCATCGGTCTAAATATGAAACACAAACTCACAAAGAAATTTTGCTCTGAGCACACACGTCCAAAAAAATGCCTTTAGCTTACCCCTCTTCCATGGACGCGACCTTCGCAACACTCGGTTTATCACGAAATTTATAAAATCTAGCAACTTGAGGAACTGTACTATTAATTTCATTTACCTTCCAAACACTCTCGAACTATCACTTAATTTATACAAAAAATATCATTAGTCGAAGAATTATACTATTATCCTTCCTGTCACACTGTATGACGAACAAACGAATCTCATTCAGCAAGCGCAACCAGCTAGCTGCGTCACATGGTTATTTGAAACACGTGAGATCTGTGCGTGTATGCGTCTCCCTCCAAAATGGCTTCTCATACACGTCACGCAGTCGTAATGTGATTGGTGGATTCAAATTTGAAACATACAGAATGTTCAACTTAAAAGTGGACCGTACTTTAATATGAGTAATTTATTCACTAAGATTTACAACATGTTATATTACACAACTAACCTGTATTTACAGTAAGTGTTGGAAATGACGTCCATTCATTTCAATGCACTTATCGACACGTTTCACCATGTTCCTCCCAACTTTTCTGAGCGCTCTTTCATTTACTTCTTCGATGGCACGAGTAATATTCATCTCCAAAATTCTAAATTTTTCAAAGAAACTTTGTCTACAGTGGGCGTAAGACATCGTTTTTAAATCACTTTCCAAAATAAATACACGTTCTTCCACTTTTAACCGCTATATGAAAGCGTAAAAAATGGCGTTGTTCAAAAACCAGCACTCACTGTAGACTGATTCAACTGATACGCATGCCCAAGACCGGTTCTCCCCTCTCCTGCAACAGTTTTGCCAATTCCTGCACAAGTAGTAGTATAATGTCATACCAACAGAACCATTATAAATAGCATCTGACGTGAAATATTCACGGCATAGTTAGCGGTCCACTTTTAAGTTGAACATTCTGTACAACTGGTTCTCTAAAGAAATGATTCGTGCTTGTCAATAAATCATTTGCAGGCATGTTTCAGATTCCATTAATGCAACAAAGACGTCATTTCATTCACGTACAGTTATCCCAAATATTTTCTTAGATATATGGAGGTTCAAGATACATACATTACCTGCCTTCCATATTTCTCCGGCACCAATACGCATTGTGGGCACAGTTCATCTAGCTTGATCTAGTAAACCGTGAGCTATGAAATAAGTCCTTCCTGATCGTGTCTGTTGATACATGCCCTTTCCCTGCGCCGTGGCACAAACAAGAGGTGGTAAAGAGCAATGTTGTTTATGGACAGCTCATCAACAAATTAAATAATCATGATTTACAAGTTTCCGAAAGTATTCCAATTAAGAATGCTGTTATTTTATTTGTATTAATCAACAGTATATATTCAGAGCTCCCCGTACGCATACGAACTTTTTGTTGCGAACTGGATAGAATTCATGCCCCTGTATATTAACAGTATTCAAAACAACAATAAATGGTCACTCTAACCCAACCGTGTTTTATTTAGTAGCTAAATGTTTAGGTCTAGAATGGTCACTCTAACCCAACCGTGTTTTATTTAGTAGCTACATGTTAGGTCTAGAGATCAACCATCGTCCAGCTAGACACACACAAATTAAAATGAAAGTTATAAATGCAATATAAAATATAGGGTGTTTTTGTGGGATCCCACAAGTTTTAACTGTCATTTAAAATAAAAATTGTACAATTTGTATTTGGTCGATAGTAGCTACATGGCAGTCATGGAGTTATTGTGTTTACATTTCTTATTCCTTAAAAACAAATAGTTAAATAGACATATTTATAAATACAAAAATATATGTTGTCTCTCTGTGACAGTGGGTGGGCACAGATAAATGAAACTGGCTCCAAAACAATAATACCATGCCCTCCAATATAATGAGGTTTTAACATAAATAACACCACTCTGGTCTCCACCTAACAGAAGACACAAGAATCCCACCATCAATACATATATATACACACACACACACACACACACACACACACACACACACACACACATTATATACA
>Ga0268261_10004246_pt1 | contig 10708 bp, 7 predicted proteins | sample TergutNc150P1_FD_190353 | JGI IMG/M metagenome (GOLD analysis project Ga0268261, IMG submission 190353) | Nasutitermes corniger P1 segment gut microbial community from laboratory colony in Florida, USA - Nc150 P1 (SPAdes) (version 2) | ecosystem: Host-associated > Arthropoda: Insects > Digestive...
GGGGGGGGGGGGGTAGAGAGCAGGGTACACAGCAAGAAAATTCTTATACAAAGCTTGTTGTCACAAATAGAATTCCTGTAACAGCAACGCTTGGCAGAGTGAATGAGGCTTCACATTGCAATGTGTTGACAAAGTGCTGTGACAAACGAACTACGCAGCATGACTGAACCTCTCTTCAGAAGGAAATGAAAGGCAAGGCATCAATTGCTTAGCATAAAAACAAGCATACGAGTTTTCAAAGATTAGAGGCTGGCTAGAAATTTGGTATTAATGAGGTGCATGTGTACATAATTGGGTAAAGTGGCTGGAGCGTGAGTCTGACCACAAAACATTATATAATGTGGAGATAATGAGTGGGGCTGTAATTCTAACCCTCTACATGACTGTATGGAGCATTTAAATGGACGCAGCGCACTGGGTCGATTGAGTTTGTAAGATGCTGATTTAAAAGGAATCAGTGCGGTAGTATGATAATGCACACAAATTGTCTACTTTGAGACAATTAGGTCTTATAACTATTCTGTTGGTCTTTTTTCATCTGTTGACTCGTGCATTGTTTAAGGCTTTATTGTTTATGTGTGCAGGAGGTGTTATTCATTCTATAGGGGATTCACAGGATATCCATTTTTTGGGTGGTTTATTGCAACAGGTGCAATATGTTTCGACACATATAGAATGTAATTTTTAATAATTTCCATAATAATAGTCTTGAATTTTAATGTGTACAGCCTTCTAACGCATGTGGACTCTGCTTTTCAAGTGTCCCCAGCGACGAAAGTCACTTGAAACTCTGGGTGTGGTGACAGACATACTGAAGGTATTTTCAAGTCACGTGTGCTACAACACCCTGGCAATGCCTATATTTCAGGTTATGAACATCCTGTATGTCACTCTCCTGACACCTAGGTATTTGAAATGGCCTCAAGGTTTTTAGAAAATTTGTGGACCCCAGCCGTAGTGTGTACATGTAATTCATCCATTCAGAAGAACCTGTGAAAACAACAAGCAGTCATTTATGGTGTTTGTTGATTAATTGCTGTGCTCAGAACATTGTAAACCTGTAACTTTCCTTAATTTTGTAGGAATGTTCCAGAATGCATTTTATATAGCTCTCCAAAATAATTGTGACATAAATGTAAAATTTGGTATTTTATTTGAAGAAGAAGAGGTTATATAATAAATTCTTAGTCATCTGATACACTCTTGTAAATAACATGGTTTTTCAAATGCAGTGGACTTTTATTTAATATGTACAGTGCTATAAAAATAAATGTTTTTCCCATCAGAATATATCCTAATGTTTAACCTTTGTGTTTTTACCAGGGTACTCCAAATGAACAACTTCACATACACAGTGCTGAATGCAGATATTCCTGTGATATACATAAGGGTGAGCATCCACATTCATGTGAAGTGTGTAATAAGTCATTCAGTAAAAAGAGCAGTCTTATAAGACATCAACGCTTGCATAATGGTGAGCGCACATATAGCTGCAAAGTATGTAATAAGTCTCTCAGTGATCAGAGCCATCTTTTAAGACCTAAACGCATGCATAGTGGTGAGCACTGTTATGTTTGTAATGTGTGTAATAAGGCATTTATTGACAAGTGTGGTCTGATAAAGCATGAATGCATACTTAGTGGTGAACACCCTTGTGTTTGTGATGTATGTAATAAGGCATGCAGTCAAAAGAGCAGTCTGATAAAACATAAACGTGTACATAGTGGTAAGCGCCCTTATTCCTGTGAAGTGTGTAATAAGGCATTCAGTAAAAAGAGGAGTCTGATAAAACATCAACGCATACATAGTGGTGAGTGCCCATATATCTGTGAAGTATGTAATAAGGCTTTAAATAACAAGAGAAGTATGATACAACATCAACGCGTACATAGTGGTGAGCGTCCATATTCATGTGGAGTGTGTAATAAAGCATTTAGTCGTCAGAGCAGTCTGATACAACATCAACGCATACATAGTGGTGAGCGTCCATATTCGTGTGAAGTGTGTAATAAAGCATTTAGTCGACAGAGCAGTCTGATACAACATAAACGCATTCATAGTGGTGAACGTCCATATTCGTGTGAAGTGTGTAATATAGCATTTAGTCAACAAGGCAGTCTGATACAACACCAACGCATACATAGTGGTGAGCGTCCTTATGCCTGTGATTTGTGTAATAAAGCATTTATTAGACAGATTGATCTGAAACGACATCAACGTATACATGGTGATGGTGGCCCTTATGCCTGTGATTTGTGTAATAAGGCATTTAGAAGACAGAGTAATCTGATACGACATCAACTCACACACAGTGGTAAGCGCCCTTATACCTGTGAAGTGTGTAATAAGGTTTTCCATTGTCAGAGCTATCTGATAAATCATAAGCGCATACATAGTGGTGAGTGCCCTTATGCCTGTGTTGTGTGTCATTTGTCATTCAATCAAGAGATCAATCTGATAATACATCAACAACGCATGCATAGTGTTGTGTGTCTGTATAACTGATTAGTGTTACTGGGCAGTCAGTGAACAAGGTTGTCTGATAAAACATCACATTCATTGTTGTGATTCTGCATATTCCTGAGATGTGTGTGTTTGTGTTCAATGTGTAAATGGATTTAGGAGAAACTGGTCAAGAAATCGTTTAGATGTAGTTAATGGAGATGACTACATTTAATGAACTTATGAATTTTAATTTGCCTTCACTCTTTGATGTGATAATTGAAAGTTGCTGAACTCTATCATGTTAAACAAACATACCACTTTGGAGGTATAGGTATTAATGAAAAATATATTAGAGTGGATGTTTAAGCAATACCGTGTGAAGAGACGACAGTTACAGTTAGATTATTTTAGTGTGTGTGAGCTTTTGTAAATGTGGCAGTGAAGCTTAAGGTTTCATAACTTCAGACTGTTCAAAAGCATTATACTGTCGTCCAATAGTTATTCAGAGATGAAGCTTAAGAGTTTTCATTAGTATTTTGGAAAAAAAAAATGCACAATAACCTTATAAATTATCTACAGCATTTAATGTAATTAAATTTCAGACATAGAATTTTAAAATGACATTTTGTTTGTAAGAAGAAGAGATGTGTTTCTGTTTCCAACATTAAGTTGGAATAAGTCTTACTCCTCAAGTTTCAAGCAAGACAAATTACAATTTACTACAAAGAATTACATTCTGTTGAGTGTGTGGGTGTGTCATAAGTTATAAGCAGCAGCAGTGACGGTGGTGGCTGCAGCAGAAGGAGGAGGAAGAAGAAATGTAATATAGGCAGGTCTTGTTTTACAGCAGGGTTACATTCCTGGAGAACATCACACAAATTGAGCACACAATTCCCATTTTAAAAAAATGCATTTTGTAGGGGTTAGGGGATTGACAACCTCATTCTATATATTGTATGACTATACCACAAGTGGACATAAGGGTACTATAGAGTATGTATGTAATATTGTTATGTTTATATATAGTATACATACATTTCTATACAGTATATTTAATTATTTGTGATGCATTAAATATGTAAGAGGCTCACATACACTTTTGGTACAGTCCATTTCCGATAGGACTGTCGTAGTCTTGCTACACAAACACTTTCTTTTTAGACTGAGCCCTTTCCTTAAACCTGCCAGTATTATCACAAATTGTAAGTATGCTACTATGAGCAAGCCTAACATTACACTATATGTAACACTTCATTCACTCTTTTTTGAGTCGGCTTATTGCGTCTAATTTCTGTTCAGTACCAATTGTCTTTCACCAATTTTTCACTTGCATTGCAGTAGGTGATGTAGATTTACATTTCTTACTCATGTTGTTAAGAAACGCCAGTGCTGTTGAAGAGGAAACTAAATGAGCTGCATGATTATATCACCGATGTAAAGAGTCCATACACAGGACTGATGGTGTGACAGTTATGTCACTGTCTGCTAGCCTCCTACAGAAGATAAGTATGCACATGCATCTGTGCAAAGTTGCATTGAATTGAATATTCTTGCATAAATTGGAAAAGTGGTGTAAATTTACAAGTTGCATTAAAGCAAAATTATGCAACAGAAGTCACAATTAGACCTGCCTGTGTGCAAAAATATGGCTTAGCCACTTCACCCTTAGCTTTTGTATTTTCAATCCCACGGTAAGTGTGATGTGCAGGGAGGACACATGGCGTCATTTAGTGACATCTTTTGATGCAATGTAGTTTGCACTTCACAAATTTCACTGCAAATGCAAAAGTGCAGTGGCAGTGACAATTTGAGTTCTTCAGGTATCATCCGAGGGTTCTTGTGATGATTTATGTTGTTGCTATGTGAACAAGTCAATTCTGTGTTCATAGAACACAGTATCATATAGTGGGTTTTACGCACCAACATATGCATGTTGTTTATTCATAATTAGATGAAACTGAACTCTTGTTCGATATTGTTATGTATTTCTGTGTATACTTCATGACTGATTAATCTCCACTGCTTGATTTAATTCCTTTCATCGAATTGACAAAATAATGTGTGTAATTGACTACATACACTGTAGTGTGTATCTGTAATTTGAATCACAAATCAGGTAGCATTGTAAATACACTGTAGAATATGAACCAATGAATGACACTGTAATTATATTCTCTGCTTATTTTTTTTATACACAGGGCTGAGCTATGAGCAGACAGTCTCTTTGTTTTTTATTATGAATACAAGTTTGTTGCATGTGGCTGCTGCAGTGTACTGTGGAAATATGTGGCTGTCAGTGACATGTCTTTGCCAGTGTACAGTGATTGAATTGTTTGTGAAGTTAAACAGAACTCAAGTGCAGAGACTGTTATGTGTGTGCACTGGGGCCAGCAGTATCAGAGGGTGGGTAATGTGAAATGGAGATGAACTTGAACATATCAAAACATGATGCATGCTGCAAATACAGGGACAGAGTTGCATATAACTTGTGTAGATGTGTTGACTGCAAAGGCAGCTGCAAATGTAGAACTGCCAACGTTTTGCATTTCAGAGTGGCTAAGAGCTTTTAATTTTGTTATGCCTTTTTACTTTCTTGTTTTGTTTGAGCAAAGAAAAGAAACTGTACCACTAAATGCGGCATTAAATTCTGTGTCATTGCAGCCAAAATATTTACAAATCAGGTTAAAATTGTTAGATAATGTATGTAAAAGTGGAGTCCAGGTCCTATTTGCATATTTTGTATGGTTCTGGAGGTTATTTAAAGTATATATCACACCAAAACTGTAGAGACTGGTGGTATGCTGGTCTTAGTTTCTGTTATATCTTATATTTGGCTTTTTTATGTGTGACATTTATACTTGACCTTTTTATGGTGTTTTGTGGGAACAATCAAGGTATTCGTTATTAATTCTTTGTATCGTGCGATAGTTTTAGGTGCAATGCTTACACTTGAGACTGAGATTAATGTGTTTTGGCAACACTGGCACAACGCAGACTCGATTGTATGGTCCATGGTGTGATGTTTGGTGGCAACTGCCTGTAGACTACAAGGGTTAGGATGGTACATGGGGAGTTATGCTTTACAGGTAGATTTTGAAGTTAGTGTAGTCATTTTAACAAAGAGGCAGAAGTAAATGAAGTTACAAATTAAGTAAGCACAAAGTGGGAGAAATAATCTGTGGTGTTGTAGTGTTAGGGCCCAGTGCCAGTTTCTGTTTAACTGACTGTCCATCTTCCTGGTATTTTTGAGCATCCGGAGGTACAGTATGTCCATAACAGCTCCTTTCAGTAGATTCATTTCAGCCATTAATTGTGACTAATTGTATGGGGGTACAGGACCTATCGAATGGCTTCTTGTGATCTGATGTAGTTCCTATGGCATCCATGACAAGGATCAGTGCTTGGCAAAGCGTAATTGTACGAAGTTCATGTGTGTACCATTGTTGCTTAGAGCATTTGTGTAAATTAATTACCTAATGAATGTTGGAAAATTGTGCTTTCTGACATTTTGAAGGCTGCAGTCTGTACTGCATTTTCAAGGGTGCTTTAAATATGAATGTACATGTGGTTACGGATGTTAGGCAGACAGAAATACATACAGCAGGACTTCTAGTGCCTGAGCCGAGTGCCTTTGAGTTTGAGATGGTTATTGAAAGGGTAAAGTCATAAATTACCAGCAGAATTCATTAAAGCAGGGGGTAGAAGAATTTGCTCATAAACTTACTAATTCTGTTTGGAATAAGGAGGATATGCCTGAGGAGTGGAAGGAGTCGATCATGGTACATGTTTATAAGAAGTGCAATAAGACATTGTTGTAACCGTAGGGGCATATCACGTTTGTCAAATATTTACAAAATTTTATCCAACATCCTGCTGTCAAGGTTAACTCCATATGCAGAGGAAATTAATGGGGATCATCAGGGCGGATTTCAATGCAACAGATCAACTAGTGATAATATATTCTGCATTTATGAAATACTAGAGAAGGAAAGGGGATACAGTGAAGCAGTGTATCAGCTCTTTATAAACTTCAAGAAGGCTTAAGATTAGTTTAAGGTGGAGGTCTTGTGTATTACTCCATTGAGTTTGGCATCACCATGAAACTGGGAAGGTGACTAAAAGTGTGTCTGAATGAAACGTATTGCGGAGTGTGGGTAGGCAAGCATTTGTCTGGCATGTTTCCTATTAGGGATGGTCTTTATTGCCATTGCTTTTCATCTTTGCTTTATAGTATGCTATTAGAAGGGGTTCTGGCAAATCTGGTTGGGTTGAAATTAAATGGTACACATCAGCTTCTGGTTTATGCTGATGGTGTACATACTATAAAGAAAAGTGCAGAAGCTTTAGAAGTTGCTATAAAGTAGACTGGATTAGAAGTAAATGCTGATAAAACTCAGTTCATTGTTGTGACTCAAGATCAGGATGCAGGACGAAGTCACAGTATAAAGATTGATAATAGTTCCTTTGAAAGGGTGGAAGAGTTTAGATATTTGGGAACAACCATAACAAATCAAAATTCTATTCAGGAAGAAACTGAGAGCAAATAGAATGCTTGCTATCATTCAGTGCAGAATCTTTTGTATTCCAGTTTGCTATCCAAAAATTTAAAGATTAACATGTACAGAAGTATAATTTTGCCTGTTGTTTTATGTGGGTGTGAAACTTGGTCATTTACACTGATTGAGGAACGTAGTCTGAGCGTGTTTGAGAATAGGGTTTTGAATAGAATATTTGGGCATAAGAGGGTTGAGGTAATGGGAGTGGAGGAAACTACAGAATGAGGAGTTCAGGAATCTGTACTGCTCACCAAATATTGTTCAGGTGATCAAATTGAGAAGAATGAGATGAGCAGGGTATGTAGCACATATGGGGAAGGAAGGAGTGTATAGAGGGTTTTGGTGGGGAAACCTGAGGGAAAGAGACCACTTGAAAGACCCAGACATAAATGGTAGGTTAATTTTAAGATGGATCTTCAGGAAGTGGGATAAGGGTACATGGACTGGATTGATCTGGCTCAGGATAGGGACAGGTGGCAGGAACTTGTAAATGCGGTAATAAACTTACATGTTCCGTAACATGCGGGGAGTTTCCTGACTAGCTGAGAACCAGTTAAATCCTAAATAAGGACTTCGCTTCTTGGAGTAAGTAAGTAAGTAATCAAAGTTTGTAGTCACTGGTTGGAAGTCGTCCACACGAAAAATATGCTGTCTAGGAAGACTGCAACATATTTTTGAAAGTCTTATTCATCTGTGGTTGAAAAGTGGCAGAGCTGTTTGATGCATTAGTATATTTTCCCCCATATATGTTATTATTTACACGTGTTTTTGAATACACTTCATGTTATGTTGCTGAATATAGCATCTGTGTAAGGCACCTTTATTGTGTATTTCAAAATAGCATATCACCATCAGTTACACTCTTTTACTCTGCCAATAGTTTGGAATACACTAACAGTTTCTGTTTCTGTGCTGTTAATGTGCTGTTTGTGATACTGTCTTTGCTGCAGAGTGTAATATTCTGCAGTTAGATGCCTACAGACAGGATCCTTGTTGGCTGTCCATTATACCCTTTTCTTGCATAATATTTGAAATGTCCAATCTTCATGTGCAGTGCTCAGTCTTCTGTAGCAGTGTTTTGTGCCTTTGGTTAATAAGTGTGAAAACAGTAGCACAGTAAGATAGGTACTGTTAGCATCATGTGCTGTTCTGTGTTGTCCTCTTATGCTTATTACTATTGCTGCATGGAGAAGAAAGGAAAAGAACAGAATATAATTGCCTCTTCTGTCTTCATTTTCCTTATTCCACCTAAAATAAATTTTCTCTTGTTTGGATGTTGCCATTGTTTCTCTCTGTAAGGATCCATATTTCAGCATTATATATAAGGGTTGTTTATAGTCCCATTCATTGTGCTGACAGTATATGACACTAATTGCAGGAGGTCACATTCTTGTGCAATATTCAAGGACCCTGGCACTATAATTAGAGAACTGTGCTATTGTGGAACCCTCTTGAACTCTTGATACCACTTCTGTGAAAACGTATCCCACTGTGCTCACAACAGCTGTTGTAGTGAGAATTTGAGTGTTCTGGGATGTGATGATGTGCCACTGGGTGAGTGGTTCTTGTTGTTTTGGAGGGTCTTGTCACCTTCAGAGTGTTTGGAACAAACAATGCAGAGACACAGCGTTTACAACCCCGAATACTTGAAATCTCAAAAACACCACTGTCAGAATGTTAGGTGTCAGGTTTCATGGTGTTGCATGTCCACATAAGGCCTGCACTGTGCTGCATGCACTGCATAGTGCTAACTCATCCTCCAGTTAACGTGGACCAGTACCCATTTGACTTGCATGTGTTCAGCCCCTTTAAAAAGCAGTAGAAAGGAGGTGTAGTTTGTCTTTCACGGAAAACTTTTATGCAGTCACACAGATCAGGAATCCCAAGGATCCAAAATTCAAGAACCCATATTAGATGAAATCTGCCTGCAATAAAAAAAATTTCCATCCCTTCTGGTTTTGTTATAGGCAGGTTTCACTGCGTATGGGCATTCTTTACAGTGTAAAAAGAATGTTTTGTGTGGAGGCCACATCCATTTGTCTTTTTTGTCTGTGACCTGGTGTCAGTAACACCACAGTTTGTTGGATTTTCATGAAACTTGATATTGTAGTTGTTTACACAAATTTGTAAAGCAAGTATGAGTTTTATGAAAATTGGCTTAGTGACGCTCATATTTTACTGAAGGGAGTGCATGAATTTCTGCCTGAATGTCCCACATTTTGTGACTGATTTCGGTGAAATTAGATATAGCATGTCTTCACATAGTGGCATTGCATTATTTTCGGGTTTATGAAAATAGATGAGGTGAAAGCCATGCATTACACATTGATGTAAATTAATTTCTGTCCTTCCTTTTGACATATATTCACTTCGGAGTGAAATTCATTGTAAGGGATAATGCACGTGATGCTGTTGAGGATTTATGATATTCATGAAAAATACAGGAGAATTTCCATAAATCTGTGCAGTGTGTAATCATTCACTGAACAGAGTAATCTGAAGATACATCAGCGCCTACATACTCGGTAATGCTTATATGCATGTGAAGTGTGCAATAAATCATTTACTGATCAGGGTACTCTGAAGAAACATCAGCGTGTACATACTGGAGATCGATCCTTTACCTGTGAAGTGTGTAACAGATCATTTTTGGAACAGGGTAACCTGAAGAGCCATAAATGTATACACACTGGGAACTTTCATATAAGTGTGATATGTGTAACAAGTCATTCACTTCTAAGGATGCTGCAAAGGATCACCTGCATGTTTGTAGTGTGTAGTGTCTGTAGTTCCAGCAGAACCGCTAGTGTCTGAGCCAAGTGCCTTGGAGGTTGAGTTGGCTATTGAAAAGCTAAAAGCCAAAAATCACCGGGTATCGATCAAATACCTGCAGAACTGATTAAGGCAGGGGGTAGGTCAATTCGCGGTGCGATTCATAAACTTATAATTGCTATTAGGAATAAGGAGGAACTGCCTGAAGAGTGGAAGGAGTCGGTCATAGTACCCATCCATAAGAAGGGGGATAAAATAGAATGTAATAACTATAGGGGCATATCACTTTTGCCAGCTACATACAAAATTTTGTCCAACATCCTGCTCAAGGTTAATTCCATATGCAGAGGAAATTATGGGGGATCATCAATGTGGATTCCGACGCAATAGGTCAACTACTGATCACATCTTCTGTATTTGTCAAATACTTGAGAAAAAATGGGAACACAATGAGGCAGTGCATCAGCTCTTTACAGACTTCAAGAAAGCTTATGATTCAGTTAGGAGGGAGGCATTGTACAGTATTCTCATTGAGTTTGGTATCCCCAAGAAACTGGTAAGGTTAATAAAAATGTGTCTGACTGAAACGTACAGCAGAGTCCGGGTGTGTAAGAATTTGTCAGAGATGTTTCCAATTAGGAATGGTTTGAAACAGGGAGATGCTCTATCGCCATTGCTTTTCAACTTTGCTTTGGAGTATGCCATTAAGAGGGTTCAGGTAAACCAGGATGGCTTGTTATTAAATGGTACGCATCAGCTTCTGGCTTATGCTGACGATGTTAACATATTGGGAGGAAGCGTACATACTGTAAAGGAAAATGCGGAAGCGTTAGTAGTTGCTACTAAGGAGATTGGACTAGAAGTAAATGCTGATAAAACGAAGTACATGGTTATGTCTCGGGATCGGAATGCAGGGCGGGGTCACAGTGTGAAGA
>Ga0268261_10004247_pt1 | contig 10708 bp, 8 predicted proteins | sample TergutNc150P1_FD_190353 | JGI IMG/M metagenome (GOLD analysis project Ga0268261, IMG submission 190353) | Nasutitermes corniger P1 segment gut microbial community from laboratory colony in Florida, USA - Nc150 P1 (SPAdes) (version 2) | ecosystem: Host-associated > Arthropoda: Insects > Digestive...
TCGTCCAGAGGAGTCCTACCGACTGTGCTGCGTCGTTGTGTGTGATCTAGAAACATCAAGAATGGGTGCTCCATATATATATGACATTAGTCGCCTAAGGGTTAAAATAACGTCCCTCTACTGTACTGAAGAATAGTCATCGCAGTGTCCCATGTTGTTCAAAACTGCTGTTTATTATGTCGTCTAGAGCTTGCATTTATCATCGCCGATGTTGTGCAAGGAATCTTAGTGATTGCACCAACGTTAGAAGTATTTGCAGAAGTCATGGGCTTCAAACTTGGCCTTTTTCTGTGTGCAAGGCATGTATAACTGCATTTGACATTTGTAATTTTGACATATATATTACAACAACTATGATGATCTCCACATCCTTGGTATTCTACCTGTATATGGATATACAGAAAATAAAGCGAAAGCATGAATGAATGAGTGCATAATTCTTAAATTTAAATCAACAGACAAATGATTACAATTAGAATACCTTCTAGAACAGCATTAGGGAAGAATGTAAAAATCTTGATACACTTTATTCATGACCATCAGCCCAGCAGGATTTTTTGCAAAGTGGTGCACATTACCTACATGTAAGGTGGGCCAGTATCCTAATGGTCAGTCACAAAGAAGCCAAGAAGGATGTGATTTTTATTTAAAGATAGCAAATGTGTAAGGCGTTCTCAGACTAAAATCGTGGGAAGGTTCGAAATTTATTTTTGTTGTTGTAGAATTGTTGTTTTAATAAATTATACTCTCACTTTCTTTGTACCATACCTACAATGGCAACACAGACAAGCTGCTCCAAAGATTTGGTTATGTACACACAACTATCCCTTATCATCACATATTTTATATACTGTTATTATTTACACTTATTCTTTGTTAATTTAACATTATTTCAGAATATACATATAAGATCCATTTCAAAAGGAATACCTCATCAAACTTACACATCTACAGCACCAACTTTAAGATATCAAACAATTTTAACACAATTTTAACTCATTTTGTATATTTATTAATCTATGTTTTATACAAATATTGATGTCCACTCTCTGTGGGTGACCCACATAGGGTTGAAACATGTGAGATTTCTAATGCTTTAATTGCAAAAACTTCATATTATAATATACTGCATCTGTTGGTGTTTTCTTTAATTTTAATAAGTTGTGCACAGATATGAATACCATAAAATAAGTTATTATTATAATTTAAATTATGTCAAAATCCCAAGGTGGCAAAAGTGCACAATCTTGCACCATGCTTCTGGTAGCTCTGAATCTTGCCATTTTATGCCAGTTCTTTTAACATGACCTCATGATGAACATTTTTAGTCCTCTTCCTGTACAAAGTTTGCTGCCACTACAAACAGATACATGATGCAACATGACACCAGTCTCTTCTCACAGCTTCAGCTGTAAGAAAGTAAACAATGCAGAGTTCAATTTCACTGCTGGAGAAATGTATGTATGGTAACATTACACGTTACATGAATTCAGTGAATTTCCATCAATGACAACAGTTGCAATGTACCTGCACACATTATGTTCTGACTTACCAGTACAGTGCTTGTGCACCTGTGGATGGGCAGCTTAACCTTACGGCCTTCACTACCTTCTGCTTTTGCTCTACATAGGCTTTTATAAAATTCCTATGGTGCCTTCTCCCTATATTCACATACAGTCTTTGTGTTTTTTATGTGACAAACATTTTGGTATGCACAGTGGTTTTGATGCAGATGATCCCTCATTACATCCTTCATATAATGCTGTCCACAACAGTCCCACACCTTCGATGGAGCTTCAACATAGGTAAGGCACAATTTTTGTTTCCACAATGAGCAACAAAAATTATTGTTGTAACATGGCAAGGCAGTTAATTTGTTAGCACAAATAGGTACAGGGTTTCTGAGTAAATAATGCTGCATCCACCTCACTGCCAGCAAGTTACTGGCTATCTCTCTCTTGCTATGCCATAACTCAATGTGTACAAATTTCATGGTAGGTTTCAGCCACATGGCAAGCGCCTGCCTGCTTTTCAACATCCAGAGGTCTGCCGGTACTGTCAGGTCTCTTAGGCAGTGGGTCAAAACCGCCAGCTCACTGCTAAAGGCTGCCATCCTCATTTGCTTCTGTATATTTCCATAGTTTGGAATTCATATGAGAGTCAGTCTTGATGACATTTTCATTTCCTGTGGTTGCCATTTTGGTCCCACAATCAGTGCAGGAATAAATATCACCACCCACAGGGCCCCATATGGTTAAATTGTATAAATACACTTGGGAGTTGCTCTGTGCAAAGATGAAATCACAAAACTGTTGCCTCCATTCCAGTGCTATGCAACCCTCAGCTTAGTACCTTAACATATTTGTTTCTGTGGCACAGAACCCTACCTGCCATCATTATGGATATTATCCCTTCTGCGACATGTGCACCATGTGTGTTAACAATAGCAGAATACCTCCACTGACATGTCAGGAACCAAAATTAAGGAATGTTTCTGTCAGTACCACATCATGAAATGGAGAAAATATGCAGCTGAGATGATCTTTATAGTGTCATGACATTCATACCATGGTCATGAGATTCAGTTTTTTCACAAGGTGCAAAGGGGAGAACACACACACATATACACACAGTATGCACAGTAACACAATATAATGCATTTCTCCTTGAAAAGAAAAGTAAGCCAAACTATGAATTACATTTCATGTCTACAAGTAGGAAGTACTTTTACATATTCTATGCCACTTATACATCAAAATCACTAGGCGACTAAGTTTTGATATGTGTAAAGTTGAATAATGTATTAGTTAAAATTATTTTTGTGAAAATATAACACAGTGTAAGTTTTGTTAAGCTCCTGTCAGTCATATTGTCGAACAAGTTTCTTTTTTAATTTTTTAATGTTTGTGAACTGCGTCAGTAAAATAACTAGGCTATGGACTGGATGACAGGCGGTGGTGGGTGTTTTTTCTTTTCCTGTACATATTTGTCAAATCTGGCTCCAGCATCCACGGAGCATACCCAGTATATATCAGTGATGTTGCCCCCCAAGAGTACAGTGGAGAAGCATGAAACTGACTGCTCACTCTCATTTAGTGCCAAGGGTAAAAATGCACAGATATGCTCATATGTTACCTCTTTCCCATATTCCCTCATGGTGTGGTGCTTAATAAAAAACAGGGATGACTTTATATTTGTCTACCTTTAGCATGATGTAGTTGATGACATTTAATGAACAAGTTGTGAGCAGTCCTGTATATTTCAGTTTCATAATACTCAGTTTGACAGCCACTTTATTCAGCGGTTCTTCTAGTTTCATTTCAATGAGGTGATTTTATTTTCCATCTCCAGCCTGTGTGTTGTATTTGTTTTTAGTAATATAATTTTGCATTTTTGTGAATATATTTTCATGTGTATTTGAGATACTAAGACAGTTGTGGTTAATTTTACTATTTTTTGTACGATTACTTTTCTATCGCTTTATCTGCTGTCAGTTTGCATTTGTCTCTCAAACTGTGGCAGAGTATACATATTGTATGTAGTTGCTGATCAGGAAATTTTTTCTTGATGACTGAATACAAATACGTAAATAAGATGTAATATCTGCAAACTTTTCTGGATCTTTTTATATATTCTTTTTATACAGGGTCCACCAAAAAAATGTATACACACTTTAACGAAGAAAACTCTATGTTGTATGTTAGTATTAAATTTAATTATACATCACAAGTTGAATACAAGTTACAATAGAGCAAAATACAAGTTACAATAGAGCACAATACAAGTTTCCTGTACCTTTACAGTTAATGGAGGTGCTCAAATTGTTTGCCATTAGCGGCTAGACACCTATTACAATGGCGAGCGGTTGATTGAGCAACCTCGGTCAAAGTGTTTATGGGGATTGCTGCACATGCCGCTCTAATTTCTGCACGAAGGTCCCCCAGCATAGCCAGTTTCCTGCGATACACGCCATCCTTCAAGGTCCCCCAAAGGTAAAAGTCCAGAGGTGTTAAATCTGGTGAACGTGGTGGGAATTCAAATGTACCTCTTTGTCCTATCCAGTGTCCTTGCAGATTCTCATCCAGGAAAGCCCGCACGTCTCGGTGGTAGTGTGGGGGTGCCCCGTCTTGTTGGTAGAAGACCTCACTGTTTTCATAAACTGCACGTATAGCTGGTAAAATGGATGAGCATAGCATTTCCAGATACGCTTCACTAGTAACAGCACCTTCAAAGAAGAAGGGTCCTATTAAATATCTAGCTGACAGTCCACACCAGACATTCACCCCGGTAGACTGACCGCCTTGTCAACATGAACGTGTAAATTTTCTGGTGCCCAGTAAACACAATGATGACGATTCACTGTTCCATTAAGCTTGAATTGGGCCTCATCAGACCACACAATCTTCGTCACAAACTCTTCATCCTCATTTACCATTTGCTGAAACCACTCACAAAACTGCATTCGGCGATCCGGATCGTCGTCATTTATTGTGTGCAATAACCTGGGAATGTACACTTTCCACTTAACGGCTTTCAGAATGCGTCGTACACTTGTACTGCTAACCCGTCTCACGTGCACATTGTGTAGCAGACTTCCATGGCAATGTTGTAAACCTTTCCAAAACCATAGCCGAAGAAGCAGGACATGTAGATGTACGAGGTCTTCCGGATCTTCCCCTGTGCACATCACAAATGGTACCATGTGTATCAAACTTGTCACTAAGCCGTGTAATTGTCAAGTGTGTTGGAGGTTGTGTTTGAAACTCACGCTTCCACTTACGTTGAACTTCAGCGACATTTTAAAACTTGATATACCACTTTAAAATAAACTTTCATTCCTCAAACGTTAACCGTGCTCTGGCCATCTTCTTTCACTATCATACGTCATATGATCTTACAGTCATCTGAGTAGCGACATCTGCTGAGAAAACACCATACTACATATTGTAATGATAATTCAATTCAATTTTGAAAACAATACACAGATAGCATCTATTAAAGTGTGTATACATTTTTTTGGCGGACTCTGTATTCAAAGAATTGTAAAGCATTTTTTTATGTAGGTACGGCTATAAGTTGTGCACAATATTTTAGGTTAAGTACAGATATTTATATCAATAAGCAAAACATTTTTATTGCAGTTTCCCAAAATCAACTAATCTAATCTAATATCTTATGAATAATATTCTACGTCTCTTTTATCAAGGCCCATTATATTTCAGTTAGGGGATTTTTGCATTGGTAGGGTAAACCTTGACTTCTATATTTATTAAAGAAATTTCTTCTCCATCTGATGGACAGAGATGAAATTAGACTCACTGCAATGTTTCATTTTACATTTTCATCTGTTGTATTTTGCTGTGGTATTAAATTGTGATTACCTCACCAACAATTCCTTTTTAACAGACCTTTACTGACTCATTATGTGAGACTGTACAAAACAACTGCTGCATAATCGACTACGTTTCACGTACTGAGTAAAGAGTACTCTTTATTCACACATGTATCAGCTAATACTTACCATCTTCAGGCCATTTGTAAACAGTGTATTTCTAGTTAGTTTTTGATGTTACTGCAAAGTCATTAGAAAGGTCACTTTCCTACATACATAAGTCATATCTGTTTTCCTTAAACTTTCTACATCAGTCAAATTAGTATTAAGTATTGCATCTGCATAATTCCTGAGTTGCAGGGTGTTTTAAAAATATTTTTACAAACTTGCTATCCAAAATAACAATGGCGAAACAGTTATTTAACGTATGGTTCCATGGTATAACCCTTGGAGTAAAGAACCAGTATAATTCTCAGTACTCACATATCCAATCTGTCGGAATGGTTGTTTTCAGTATTTCCTATTTCAGTATATGGGGGTGTTCCTGAAATTTGGTTGATGCTACAAAAGAGGAAAGAGTTATTTGACGTGGCCTTTCTAACAGCATACTAATGATATCAGACAGCTATATATAGAAATACACCCAGTGATGGCTTGAAGACGGTTGGCATGAGCTAACGTATGTAGGCACAGATCAAACATGTAGGCGATGATGTATCTGTTACAGTGTGACATACTAAGTCAATAAAGGTGTCTTTAAAAGGAATTGTTAGTGAGATAACTATACAATATTACCCTAAATGTGAAACAACTTCCTCTGCGACACCTGCGTTCAATATTTCGTCCCAGGTGTGAACTGGCAGAAGTACATGGACGATTGAGTTATCGCTTCTCCACAGCCCATCCTTCATTGATGACAGGACGATGCGGTCTACAATGATCTGTGCGGTCTACCATGCTGAGACCTTGAGTTTCCAAACGGCCCGATTTTAATCTGTGCCCATAACGTCATCCATGCCACAGATAAGAGGTTCGATTCAAGGATGTAAGATACAGCACAAAGAAAGCTGCAGCTTATGGGTGCAGTGCCGAGAGTGATGTTGAGTTGTGTGAAAGACAAAATTTCGTTTCTTTGATTCAGAAATATAGTAATGGGTGAGGCAGGATATTGGTCAAGTACTGGTTGTGAACGTGATAGTACCGTAGCACTTATAAACTTGAAAACACCCTTTATTGATGGTAATAGTGAGATAAAGGGAATGTCCCGTGATAAAATCGTGGATCCTGTGGTAGCAAAGGGAGTTACTTTAGCACAAGATGTAGTGTTGCATTTACTAGGAGAGAGTAATGTACATTTAATACAACGAGATCAGTTGTCGCTTTGTTTGAGGAACTGTGTGGTAGAAGTACTGGATAAACATGCTATATTATTCACCAGCTTTGCAAAACGTTTGGGTCGCACACCAGAAAAGACATCTGAAGCACTGCTTGGTGTGTGCGACGAACTATTTCAGAACAACTGTGTGACATGGAGTCGCATAATTTGCCTGTATGCCCTTGCTGGACGACTGGCTTTATATTTTCATGAGAAAAATATGCACAAACTGGCTCGAAGCATTCCGCACCATATGACACGTTGCATTGCCAGGACGGTTGCTCCGTTCGTAAAAAGAAATGGAGGCTGGGTAAGGGCTTGATTTTCTGAAAATTTGCATGTGTGGTTTTGTCCTGAGTGTAATCTGCAGAACATTGATTATAAAGTTAAGGTCAGTACAGTTCAGAAAATATTGCATCATAATTGTTGCAATGAAAATATTGAAGAAATTGGCTTTCTGCAGTATAATTTTGTTGCATTGTGTATTTTGTTTTAATTATTTAACCCCGTATTTCGAATTGGATGGATTCCATGTATTTTTCCCGACAAAACCAAAGAGTAAAACCAAAATACTTCTCTAACTGCTGCTGAGAACATAACATTTGATTTCCTAGCAGATTATATTTGTCATTTATTAAAGGGAGGAATATATTCATGTTTTGTTTAGTTGTGTGTTGTTGCATATGTTTAAATAGTACTGTAAGTTGACTTCTTACAACTTATGGGAATATTTAAATTTTTTTTCATATGTCTTGGAAGATTTGGACACTAATGTTGAATACTGGAAAAGTATGACTTAACTGTTTACAGTTTTTCTTTCACCATTGCATGGAAATGTTCCTAGTTTATTAATGAAAGCAGCATTTGTGAGTGAACTTGTTAATGTAATGGCAACATTTACCTTTATTTGTTCTTTCCTCCTCACATCATATAAAATTCAGACCATACTGGATCATGGTTACCTACATAGTCACTTCACCTTTTTTCCATCCAACCATGCTTCTGCGTCTCATTCCTCAAGAACACAGCTGTATATAACTACATTGTCCACAGTTGTCATATTTTGTGGTAGATGAATTATAATAACATAGCCAAACCTGGCTCTGTTCAAACTTAAATGATGCATGGTACGTACACTTCCTTTATCTTTGTTGCTGTTGATGAGAAAATAATGAGAAAGATTTTTGTCACCCTGAAGTGGAGTATGTAATGGGGTTTGGTTCTTATCTTTTGTCTGGTGCACAGCAAAATGCTTTAGGAATGCCCTTGCATAGGCTCTGTTTTGTGCTAACAGGGTTTGAACAGTAGAAAGATGTGACATTATATATTTACACCAGAACATAATGATCTAATCCATAACCTGAATGTTCTACAGCATATCACTCTCAGGGGGATGGACTATAACCCAACAGTCTAACTTAACACATTGGAGAAAATTATTGCACTAGTGTATGATAATGACTCTGGTCAACAGCCAAAATGCTTTGGATATTAAAAGCAGCAAATCTTTACTAATTTAGGGGTGTTGTGCACAAATATTTGTATACTGTACATTGTATATTGTTAATTGTCTGTACTTTCAAAGGTCTGGGGTGGGTCCCAATGCGTACACTTTTCACTGCTTTTGGCCTTTAGTGGCTTTGAGCAGTGATCTGGCAACCCTTTGCCGGAAGTGGATGACGCATTCAACACTCAGGTGTTGTATCAACCTACTTGCTGTTCATCAGAAGGGTGAAGCAGTGCAGCAGGCCAAGTGGATGATGCATTGAGCTCCCAGATATTGAAACAATCAACTTGTTGCATTTCTGTTCCTTCCAGGAAGCAGCATCATACACACCTGTGTTGGTCAAGTCAGATAGCCTTCTTTTGCACTGGAAAATTTGTATAAAATGCCCCAGGTATTGCATGCAGTTGTTTGTTGGCCAAACCTCAGCAAGGATGCAGCAAAATTGCATGAAGAGTGCAGATAATTTCTGTTATGTTGGTGGAGAGGTGACTTTTTTCATCACAGAAGTTTGCCATAACCCTGATAATCAGAAAAGCCTACCACCTTTTCTTTGGCTACCAAAGTGGGGGCCAGAACAAGGGCTGGGCCCAGTATATGTGCTGCAATACTTGTGCAGCAAACCTTTGAAGCTGATTGAGTCACATAAGGCTATCAACATCTTTTGCCACATCCATGATGTAAAGAGAGTAGGTGGAAGGTAACCGTATCGAGTGTAACACTGTTCATGGTCTGGTAATAGCCCTGCATAGTCATAATCCTGAGGGGTGGAGACTGTTTATAGACTCATCAAAGTTAAATTTAAAAGCGTGTTCTGCTCCGTAATGGCTAAGAGTTGCCATCAGTTGCAGTGCAATATGCAGTGAATAAGAATAAATCATGTGACAACATGAAGCTTCTTCTGAACTGCATAAACTGCAAGAAATACCAATGGCAGCGTTGTGGAGACTTGAGGGTTGTTGCTGTATTTCTAAACTGCAGCAGGGCTACATGAAGTTTTGCTGTTCATTGTGTCAAAGGGACAGTCGAGCAGACTTCCCATACACGAAGAGGGACTGGCCATCCCGACAGTCACGGGAGCCAGGCAGAAAGAAAGTACAGCACCTACCACTGGTGGAATCCAGCAACATTTTGCTGCCTCCTGTGCACATCAACTAATGGGGACTTTTGTTAAGGCTATGGATCAAACAGGGCCAACATAAGGTACCTCGCCGAGAAATTCCCAGGAATCAGTGATGCAAAAATCAAAGAGGGTTGTTTTCATCAGTCCACAGATCCACAAGCTCTTTAGAGATAAGCAGTTCAACCAAATTCTCAGGGGTAAAGAGAAGTGGGTGTGGAATGGTTGATGGCTTTTAGCAACCAACATTCTGGGAAATAACATGGCTGACAACTCCAGCGAACTAGTGGAAAACCTATTGTTTTCCTGTCAGAGATAGGCTGCATTATGTCATTAAAGATGCTTTTTCCAAATTTCCACCAAGATATTTTTCCAGAAAAATGTGGGGCATTGAACAATGAGCATGGCGAATGTTTTCATCTTGATATCTCAGCAATGGAGAAGACATATCAGGGCAAATGGAGTTCACTGATGTTGGCAAACTGTAGCTGGGTAGTAACAAGAAATTCTCCTGGACTTATGTATAAACAGCTGGTGAAGGTGCAGCACATTTAATCAATGCAAGCCAGTCAGTAAACAGTGTCATGGATATAGTGTGTAAGGCAGGCATAACGTAAGTTTGTTAATTTTTCTTGGAAACTGTAGCCTAACAACACTCTTCATAACCATTTTCATGCTCAGCATCCAAAAATCAATAAAGGGAAGCACATTTCGTCTCTGAAGCGAGAAATAAGTAAAAATTTGTTGTACAATGTAATTTACTGTTTACAGTGCTGTATTCACACTAACGTTTCACAACACCATTTGTCTCATGAAAGTGATTGTATGTGAACGTGGAAATGTAATCCTAATACGTATGTGGTGTTGTTACTACATTGATCTCAGATTATTCATGAATGTGAAATGATTTTTATGATTTGTATTTAAGGTGGTGATGTTATTTAAGTTTAATGAACCTGATTGGTAAGTGAGTGTATGTGATGATAAACTATGCCCTTACATGGTACTGTTAATATTGAAGTGACAGTATAAGTTTAATGAACCTGATTGGTGAGTGAGTGTATGTGATGATAAACTATGCCCTTACATGGTACTGTTAATATTGAAGTGACAGTGTGTGAATTATTAAAAAGGTACACCCTCTATATGTAAGTTTTTCTCTTAGGTGGTATAGTCTCCTGATTGCAGAGATTCAGAAATATGAATACAATGATCTCTTTGTCACCCCCCACCCCATCAGTTTAATTCGATCCTTATACAGATTTTGAATTTGTAGAAAGATTTAACCCTTAGGCGACTAATGTCATATATATATATATATATGGAGTACCCATTCTTGATGTTTCTAGATCACACACAACGACGCAGCACAGTCGG
>Ga0268261_10004248_pt1 | contig 10708 bp, 7 predicted proteins | sample TergutNc150P1_FD_190353 | JGI IMG/M metagenome (GOLD analysis project Ga0268261, IMG submission 190353) | Nasutitermes corniger P1 segment gut microbial community from laboratory colony in Florida, USA - Nc150 P1 (SPAdes) (version 2) | ecosystem: Host-associated > Arthropoda: Insects > Digestive...
TATATCTTGATCTTTAAGTTTTTGGGTAGCAACCTGGAAGACAACAGATTCTGCACCGAATGATAGCAAGCATTCCCTAACTTCAATCTGCTCTTAATTTCTTCCTGAATAGAATTTTGATCTGTTAACGTCGTTCCCAGACATTTGAACTCTTCCACCCTTTCAATGGAACTACTGTGAATCTTCACACTGTGACCCCGCCCTGCATTCCGATCCCGAGACATAAAACTGGTCAATACAGTTGAACTAAATATAATTTTGACGCCCTGCAGTCAATTTGAGAGGACTGTGTCGCATCCATTTTCTACACTGAAGATCAAGGCAGCAGGTTCTTACAGCTGTGAAAGTTTGGATGACGGTAATCTGGGAATTTGATGCCGCGTACTGTGGCACCGATTATTGGGCGAAAAATTTCGTCCTACCCCACGACGATTTGTGTTGACCGAGCTACTGAGAACTCATTCAAGTCTACTATAAATAAATAACAAATAAATAAATGTGACGCAGTGCCTGAAACCTCTGTGCATTCTTAACCTTGGTATTAGATGGAGGTCATTAGTCAGCCTCTTGCTTTACTCGCGAGAAAGTGTGTTAAGCTGACTGGGTCTCAGACTCGGTTCTGAAATAATGAAAAACAAAGTTGGAGGGGGTGTAGACCACTCCATAATGTAGTATATGTAACCTTCAATAGGCGTTAGTGCATTTTTAAAATCCTTTAAAGCAGAACGTTATCTGTTTTATATAACGACTAATTGAGTACTGCACAGTGAACACTTCCCACCGCGGTTATAAAAATCAATCAGCGACGATGTAAAAGGTAAGAGTCTGGTTTGTTCCGAGATTCGTACAAAACACATAATAACAATGTGAGCAGTATGCAGAATTGCTGAATGTTAAACACATAATAGCAATGTGAGCAGTATGCAGAATTGCTGAATGTTAAACACATAATAGCAATGTGAGCAGTATGCAGAATTGCTGAATGTTAAACCTGGTGTTATATCAATTTAACGGCAACGTTTTGAAACGTTAACTTATTTGAGGTTTGTTTATAAAATTGACCGACTCGTTCGATAAAATTACGCGCAAAGTCCGTCTGTAATTTTAAGTAGAGTGGTGAATATGGCTGAAAACGAAATTTCCTGACAAATTATAGTGACAGACTTACATAACAAATGACAAGAATTTAATGTTCATGGGTCCGTGCATCCTAGTAATATTTTAGTATATAAATCCCAACAAGATGCACAAGGTGACTTGTGCATCTTGTTGAGATTTATGTACTAAAATGAAAAGAAATCTCTCTTTTGTGGTGATAAGTATAATCGGCTACAGACAGACATAACCTCCACATAAGCCGTTAAATTTTACTTTCTAAAGAAAGCCGAAATCTTACTTGCTACTTCTAGCAACCAAACTTCAAACACCTGGTTCTTAGAAAACCACATTTCAACTGAGTTATTCATGTTGTTAGTTGTTCGGTCCTGGTTTTTATATATTCATTTAAGAAAAACAAGTTTATTGGAGTATGTTTAGTGTTCGCGTGATTTCTAGACAACACTAGAGCAGTTTCTCTTCTTGCCTCTGCATATTTTTGGACTGACATACAAACAGGTCGGTGACATTTCGATCGCGAAAAGGGAAATAATATATATGTCCGAGAATCAAACAGACGCCACGTTTAATGAATACACTCACCACCAAAGTAAGTAAGTAAGTCTGTTTACGTGTAACAGTTCTATCTGTAAAGAATGGCGTTACGTAATGTTACGATCGACCGGGTAGCAATATTGTTTTGTATTTAGGAAGTCTGTGATTCATATCTCTGCTCGGATACCGGCAATGTGTGTTTTTTTTTCTCTAGCGCAGTGTAAATGACACTGTCACTTCCTTTCACATCCTTTGCAGTTCACTATTCATCAGTCACTTTTGTGTTCTTCTCTGTATGGTCGGAGATAGTGACGGCGTTATTAAATGGCAGCAAATAAACTAAAAATCACCTGTGGTTGAAAAGCTTCTGCACAAAATGTATCCACGAAATTTTCAGACCAGTTTAATTTTAATATTTTCCCAAGTATGCAAACCCTAAAGTTTTCTGTTTTTTTTTGTATATTCTTATGTATTCCACAGTGTCTGCTTTATTTAAGTAATTCAATTCTATTATTTAGAATGCCCCGTAATAGATTACCCAGGGTAATGAAACGCTATTCCCCAACTGGCAGAAGGAATCATGGAAGACCTTTGAAGAGACTTCTGGATACGTGAGACCGGAACGGGTCAACAAGTGGCCCAATTCCATGACAGATATACGATGATGAATTCTATTATTTATTGTTAATGTGCTGATACGGCAGTCCAAAGCCAATTACAGGGATATCACAGAAACTTCAAAGAAATGTATAAACTGTCTAGCCACAAGCACAACACATGAAAAGTAATTAAACAAAAAAACACGAAAATAAATTTTAGTAATTATAATTTTTATAATTCAGTTAAAAAACCGTTAATCAAAAGTGACTTTCCATTAAATATGTCAGTACCCCTACTGACAGCATGGCTGCTGAAGTGCGTCTAGAGAAAGGACAGTTGCGACTTTTTAAGTTAAAGTTAACGAGTAATAATAATAATAATAATAATAATAATAATAATAATAATAATAATACACTTTACGAAGATCTCTTAAGTCAACTATTGTCCTTAACATCAACACCCAAAACTCAAAAGTCCTCATTCTGTCATTTCTTATAGCGTGACAAAACATGTTTCGCGGCCATAAAAACAGCGTGTTAAATAAGAATTACAAGTGCAGAAACTATTTACAAATCTTGTTCTAATAGCTTAATACAATTGCGGCAGTTCTTCTTTGGACGTTGTCCGGTATTTGGAAAAAGTATGAATATCTTATGCAATGGCAAGAAGGCAGTTTTTGTTCAGCTAGTCTGAGAATTTGTCGCACAGGTACTCTTCTCTGTTTCCAGATCCTTAAGACCAAGATTCAACTTCCAGAACTTTATAAACAGGTATGTCCATTATCCAATGGACAATGTGGAAAGAAACTTCTCCCGTATTGTCAGTTGCATTTGCACGCGGAATTTTGCTCAGTATTGCATGTACGTCGCAAAATTTGAATCGTTTTTTATTTCGCGACGCAAGTAGGTACATTAGATATGTCGCACGTTCCGGTAACTTTCTCTGTAACTTGTACGCAATACGTCTGCATCGCCATCTTTTATTACGTATGCACTCACATTTAAAGCAGCTCCGAAGTTTAGTAAAAAAGAAAATAATAAACTCATATCTGTACTTTTTTAACTGTGCAAGTTTCCAACTTGTTCTTGAGTACCGTACATTACAGCTTGATATAATGCCTTACTGAAATAATTTACTCCCTTCAGTGGCGTAGAAATTGGAGCGATTACGTCACTGGAACCCTCTCGAATCGTTTATTTTCGTACATGAATGAAAATTATCGATCAGCGCAAACCGTTCTAATTTAATTTACAATTAAAAGAAGCTGTAATTTTTCCACATACCTTCTACGGATGCAAGCTTCGTGAACAATCGCCGTATTTCTTCGAACAGCTGCTCTCTGAGTCGAATGTCTGCCTTAACGATCAGCAAGCCTACGTAAATGTTGATGGCAACGACGCCTGGCAGGTATATACCCAAGGTTCTTTGCGATAGCAACGCCGGCGTCTCCTTGGTAACGGCTCTAGGCCTTTTGTCACAACATGGGCTGCGCTGATCACTCGATGGCAGTCTTCTCATGATGTTGTAACATATCAAACAAGGGGCTTTTGTGGTGTTCATGTTACTGGAGCGTAAACTGAGCGCTCTATAAACACATCGGGGCCTTTGCGAACGCTGTCAGCCGCCTCTGTACCTTACGATTTTGTTGAATCGTGTTTACCCTTTAAAAGCCTACTGATTACGTGCACCAACATGTTTAACAATCAAGAATTTTACGCTCTGTCCACACTTTATTTATCTGTTTTGTATTTATATGAGAACAAACAGCGACTTGTGCAACTTACAGTATAAACTGATTGGTTTTTATAACCGAGATGAAAAGTGTTTACAGCGCGGTACGGACTGGGTCTTTAAATAAAGCAGCCTGCGCTTCGTCTTTAAAGAGTTTATTGATGGTTACTAATAGTCTTACAGGAGAATTGTATACTGACAAAGAAGTCTGTAGTGAGATTGAATTTCCGACGGAGTTTGCTATAAAGATCATCGTCTTCTGGGATGTGATTCAATGTAATTTTTTTATTAAAGGGCCAAACTTTCGGAGGAACCTAGCATCTTCACCGTCATTGCATGAAAGCTCTCCCTGAAGAAGGAAACAGCAGGTTTCTCCAAAAGGTTGGCACATTTCTACCAAATGACATGGCTACCATCCTAGAAGATCAAAATATTCATAGTTTTTCGTACTCTTATTTAAATTATTTAAGATTTACCAGTTGTCTTTAGTACTTAGCCAGAAATATACTGTGAAACCTCGCAGACCCAAAACCGCTTTTACACGGATTGTAACTCACTTCCATTTTCATTCGTTGCTAACAATATCCTCCCTAAATTACATAATTACTATCATCCCCGCATCTCTTCTCCAAGTTTAGCTTTGTCAGTAGGTTTCCCACAAAAATTTCGTATTTATTTCTTGTTTTACCCATTCTAACCACATGAACTCCCCATTGCAAGCCTCTTGGAATCACTCTTCCGAACAATAGAAAAGCAGCTGAAATTTTTACTTAAGTTGGCTGCGGCTTGTACAGAACAAGTGGGAGGGAAACATGCTATTTTTCAGAGACCTATCGAAGACTACTTGAGTAACCATCAATTCGCCTCTCTCCATTCCTCATTTATTCCGATGATGTATGTTTGTGTGTTTTACCTTTTATGGAACTTGTGTAAATGTTCTGTGTTTTTCAATCACAAAGAAGCAGGTTTCTTAGCAAGTCTTCTCACACATCCTCATCTCCTTACACCCATCAGACAAATAACAATTGCGACAAAGATTTGTACTCGCCAACCGCAGAGTATACTCGCCTTAAATGAGCAGGAGAATTGGCTTTTTAGCTCCTTCAAAGGAATATGTTCGTTCATACTTATTTTTATTTGTTGAGCGAATGTTGCAGAAGACTGTGTATTTAACGCCGGATTTTTTGAAGTACGCAAATGTTAATTATACTTCTATCAATAAAATTATTCAATAACCTCTCTTTCAATTTACTGACCGTATTTACCAACATTAAAATATTCTTCCCTGTTGTGTAGTCTAGATATCTTCTTTGTCAGAACTGTAACTTAAAATCATTAGATTTCAATCGCTTTCCATCTCATCTTATATCTTGTCTATTTACATTGCTAATAAAGTTTCTAGTTCAAGTGCTCCGATTAATAGTTCTATACCAATTTAAACAATTATCCATCTTACTTCTGTCTTATTCTATTTCACCATGCCCAAATGGATAGCTTAATCATAACGGCTGTTTATATTTCGTACTTTCTTTCGCATGTATAAACTTAAAATTTTTAAAAATACATATTAATTGTTGCTTCATTGTAGTATATTGCCGTGTTGCTAGTTTCTACCTAAAATAATTATAGACCCCTCATTTTCCCTTGCACACAACAAAGTCACTTTATAAAGCGCAATCACATAAACCCCCCCACATCTGTAAATACCTCGTAAAATTTGAATTCCAATATTCTACAAATTGAGGCTCAATTAGATAAAAAAACTCATCACATTATTAAATGGAAATTAAGCTTTTCTTTCAGTCACGCCCATCTTGTCCTTTTAAAAGCAACTGGAATCTAAAAGGAACTTACATCGAGTAAGCCTGGTCTCTTCAAGCTGTTTATTAACTTTCAAGAAGCATCTCTCCTTTAATACAATAATAATAGAGTCCATCATTCCTTCTAGGAACATAGGTTGTCTATGAGTCCTTTCCACTTCTGTCTATCGGCTGCTAAGAACCTCAGTTCATTCCAGCTTCTACCCGCTTCCTTGATTACCGATCTTCTCCAGCTGTTTCTCGGTCTTCCTCTCTTCCTGTTTCCCTGAGGGTTCCAAAGTAGGGCAGCCTTTGGTAACTCTCCATCCCCTTTTCTTAATGTGTGATCAATCCATCTAAATTTTCTTTTTCTTATTTCTAAATTTATATCTTCTTGTCCTGTTACTTTCCATAGATCTTTGTTGGAAATAATATTTGGCCACCATATTCTTAACCCTTATCCTGCTAACGTGGATAATAAGGTGAGCTCCTAATAATGCCAGCAAATGGCAGATGGGATTTAACTTGGCGTTTAAAGGGTTAATATATATCTTAGACATCTGTTCACAAAGGTTAGTATTTTACGCTGAATTTCTTTTGTGACAAGCCAAGTTTCACATCCATACAAAAGTACAGATTTCACACAGGCATTAAATATCCTAATCTCAGTGTCTTTTCGTAATGACTTAGATAGCCACACTCTTCTCAGTTTGGAGAATGATCCCATAGCCTTCTGTATTCTCGCATTAACTTCCCTACTGGTACTTCCATTTTCAGCTACAATACTACACAAATCTCTCCTTTACTCTAAACAAAAGTATTTAATAGTATCGAAATTAAATTTGCCTAAAAAATTACATATTGCACAAGCTTATTTTATTTTATTTTTTTCTATATAAAATGTTCTTGCAAAGTTTAATTTGACGTTTGTAATTTTTGGGGGCGTGATGTGTAGTGTCGCAGATAAGTAGCAACGTTCCGGAGTGAAATACTGCCTTTGTCTTCTGGGTTGTTGAAACAGTACAGATCTACCAGACTGCACTGTGTCGTCCCTGAATATAGCAATCCAGATATAACATCTTAACTTGATTATGCTCTTTTATGAGGGTGTAACTTTTGCAAGAATGTATGTATAAAGACAATATTTTATTGGCCACTTTATGCTCTCTAATTCGGCACATCATTATAATAATATTTGCAACTAAATAATCTTTCTTGTAAATTACGAACAACATATATTTAATATCTGTAAGGAATATACATTTTCATCAAAATCCTTTTTGTCCAACAAACCATAGCTATACACCTTGTCTTATAATATTAAAGGTCCATGGTCCATCTCTGGCTGAGGACGATGGACCATGGTAGGCACATGTTTTAATACCGATATTCGATATAATGATATCGATATGAACACGACGATATTTTACGTACAAACAGTTCGTTACATCGGCGTTAAACTATAGATGTACTATTTTACAACATAGAAATTGGTTAAAGCAATAACCCTAATTGTTATGCTGCTGTATATGTCGTACTATACAAATTGTCATATGTCACTAAATTTTTTAACAGTTTACTTTTCCACAAATAAGCAAAAAATAAATATGTTACAACTAATAGGCTATACACTTTTTTGGCCATCTAATTTAGAACTACGTAGCTTTTCCTAAGATACATATCGTAATTTTGTCATTACAGTTCCAAACTCCTTATAAAGTTGTGCCATTGATACAAGTAAATGCCTTGCAATTACAAACCTCAACATTTAAGGTAAAACAATCCCTCTCTTGTTTGCCACTCTGAAAGCAAATTCATACCAACACAATTTATCTTTCTCTGCTGACCCAAGAACAATTAGACAGTTCATAAACTACATTGTCAGTAATCAATAGATTCACAATATTTCCTGTGAGCTGCGACACCTTGCTACCTGGTAGGTGGATGCCAACTTTATGGACGAATTTACGGTTACTGTCTCCATCTTTATTGGGAGGCCAAATGTTCTTCCAAAATTTCAGTAACAACCACCGACAGTGCTGCACGGTGCCGTAATCCACAAGAGAATAAATAATGTATATCTGAACATCTCTGAAGACTTGCAATTCAGTGAATCGCCCATTAGGTTTTGTTCTTACATCATTTGCATATTAATAAGTAGGTAGACATTAATTTTAAACTAACAATCCATTTGTAGTCATAAACAAACACCATTACATTTTCGAACTAATTATTTCATAATATCGTACATATTAAATAACAATGAGCACTAAATGTCGTTGTTACAAATCAGATGTAAGCAACTTAGCTTGTTAAGAGTACAGTACTCGTCAGTTAAGATATATCACTTTTCACACACATATGCAATCAAATATTAATTTTACAATTTTACACCAATACGCAGAGAAAGAAGTTGTTGATTTGTTGTGGTACTATGTACTTAGTGGATGGGAACAGTAGTTTTGGAAGAAACGTCTCCATCCATCTTCCAAACCTCACGGCGTCACACACTTCAGAAAGCCATAACCTTGCTATTCATCGCTGTGAGAACTTAAAATGCCAGTTTTCAGTTACGGTATTTTTAACGGATTGTAATAAAAAATACTACTGGCTCTTGCTGACGCTATAGAGAGATGGCCGGAACAGTCTTCACATATAAGTTTAAAAGATGACTATTTAGATCTCATTTCATATAATGATACCGTATCAGCTTATATCCTAAGTAGGTTCCTGTAATATACGGCCCTCGTAATACCTATCAATTATTGGTTGCCACTTCTTATCGGCTTGTTTGTCTTAATAACCTAGCCCATTCATCAAACAGACCACACCCGCGGCATGAAGTGTCAAATGACAGCTGTCAGAAAAATCAGGTTTCTGTGTAATAAAGAATATAAAACCTGACACAATAAAAGTCTTGCGTGGCAATCTTTCAAATTTGGGTATATGAATAGGAGAGTAAATCGCAATAGTTCGTGACAAAAAGTAATCCTTAACTCGAAATTCTGGATGTTCCTTAATCATCCTTAGTTTTCATTAAAAAATTCGCAGTTAATTTGACTTGAATCACACTCATTTTATCCGTTTGCAATTTCTAAATTCATCGTTTTTTTAGACAAATTTTTTAGTCCTTAGTCGTTATTAAAATTAGTTCAGAAATTCGTCTGGAGCGCGTAAATTTAATTCATACAAGATGCAAATTGCAGTCAAACACAACAATTTTATTACATAATTACATTTAAGGCCTTAAATGTAATTCTACAATAAAATTGTTGTGTTTGACTGCAATTTGTATCTTGTATGAACTTGAGAAACACAACTTGATGACTAATGCTAAACGTAAATTTAAATTCGTCTAATTCAGTGAAGACATTACATACGATAACATAACTTTTCCTGAAAGCAGTTTGCCATCTTCCTAGGGACAGAATGGAGCCCTTCAGGTGTCTTCGAATTAATAAGCTATTTGTGTCAAGGAACGGTGGTTTGAAAACAGTTCTATTGAATCGCCCATAGAATATTCCCTGTTTGGCCTCAAAAATTCCCGAGATTTTGGCTCCGCCTTCTAACCAAAGGAAATACTGCAGTTTTCTATATACGACAATGCAAATAACAGCCATTTTCCATTTTGTTTAAAACTTGGAGAATTAGCATTCTAATTTTATCTGCTAGCACTTATTAGACAGCTGTTTATCTTACTTACTGAATAAAAATACACAATACAAAAATATTAGCAGTTTTTTTTATAAGAAAACATAAGGTATTTCATTCACAAGATCGTGCCATCTCTGATTATATAAACAGCACAAAATTTAAATTAGGCGCATAAATATCCTAACACTCAATAAATACAACCAGTTGGGTCAACATTAAAATGGTGTAGTATGTACATACAGTATTTAATAATAAATTTAGATAAAGTTTAAGGTAAATGTGCCTAATGTGCACATGAAGAACTGTAGATACACCTCCGTGCACTGTTAACATCGGCACTAGACAGAGGTGAATGGGTGCTGGAGTTGCTGAGAGACCACAAGGTTCTCTTTCCCTTCCAGTCTGTGTTGCTTTATATTGAGGAAAGAACTTCTGTAACCCTTTAGAGAGGATGCTGGCCGGACGCCGCCGGCTAGTGGCGCAGGTCATATCTAGTCACTATACGAACTGAGCTGTCCCGCCTTCCTAGTTTGCATTGTACATACAGTTCTGCAACAGAAATCTAGCCAGCTAAAACCTACGTAAAATGTTTCAGGTATATCAATACACGCGACTGTAAAAATGTAATTTAAACAGGATATATTAATTTTATACAGTTGGCACAATTCCTGAATTGATATATTGAGTTAATGGAAGGCAAAGGATTGTCCTCTGTTAAAATACAACTACAGAATACTTCATTATTTTCTGTGAAATCGCATGACGTTAGGCGCAGGAAATGTTCACATTAATGACTGCCATTTTCGTGTATTTAAGTTACTGCAGAAGAATTAAGGACTTGCTATGTGGCCATAAGACTGTCAAAATTAAAATTGTTCAAAAATAAATACTCTTCTAATAATCTCACATAACATACTCATTTATGTACAAAAGTAAGACATTATTTTTAATACGAATGTGAGTCTTTCGTGACAGATCTATAGTGAATTCAGAGTGTCAGGCAATATTCTGAAAGTCTAAAGCCACACCATTTTGAGTTGATGCTTGCTAAAGCAGTACATTAATGTACAAGTACAAGGGTAATTTTTTTCAGCTGAAAATACAGTAAGTCAAATTCTGTGCCCAGTACATAAATAAAAATAAATATTCTTCTAATAATCTCACATAACATACTCATTTATGTACAAAAGTAAGACATTATTTTTAATACGAATGTGAGTCTTTCGTGACAGATCTATAGTGAATTCAGAGTGTCAGGCAATATTCTGAAAGTC
>Ga0268261_10004249_pt1 | contig 10707 bp, 11 predicted proteins | sample TergutNc150P1_FD_190353 | JGI IMG/M metagenome (GOLD analysis project Ga0268261, IMG submission 190353) | Nasutitermes corniger P1 segment gut microbial community from laboratory colony in Florida, USA - Nc150 P1 (SPAdes) (version 2) | ecosystem: Host-associated > Arthropoda: Insects >...
TGTGTGTGATCTAGAAACATCACGAATAGGTGCTCCATATATATATGACATTAGTAACCTAAGGGTTAATGATTTAACCCTTATCCTGCTAACGTGGAGAAAATGGTGAGCTAATAAGGCCAGCAAATAGCAGATGGGATTTAATTCGGGGTTTAAAGGGTTAAATAAACCAGTCTGCGCTTCATTTTTAGGGTTTGTAAGTCCGTGCATCATCATACATTCAAATGAATCAACCAACCAGATGCAGCAATTTCTCAGGTTTATTACTTGTCGTTTTAATACAGCTCAAACATGTTTCTGGCATCCTCATGCCCATCATCAGGAGCTCAACAACTGCAGTAGCAGCCTCTGGTTTACCGTTGGAACGTGGTGGTACCAGTGCTGTTGGTCGTGGTCGGGCCAGTCACCAGTCAGCCCAACTACGACCAACAGCACTGCTACTACCACGTTCCAACGGTAAACCAGAGGCTGCTACTGCAGTTGTTGAGCTCCTGATGATGGGCATGAGGATGCCAGAAACATGTTTGAGCTCTATTAAAACAACAAGTAATAAACCTGAGAAATTGCTGCATCTGGTTGGTTGATTCATTTGAATGAATTTGAAAGTCTGCGCTTCGTCTGTAAAGGGTTAATTCCACAAATTTGAGCAGTCAGGTTGTCGTCGGTTGTAAATAATGACTCACTCACCTTCTCTCACTGTGCAGTAATTATTATTGTTGAGATACTTGTTGTTCAGGTACTTTGTGTTGCCAGCTGTGCCTTTGCCACTGCTGCTTTTGTTATTACATACTTCATCTTCATCTACACAACTGGGTTCCTCTCTGAGTAAACTATCAAGTAGCTCTTTATTTTCTATGTCATCCTTCAAATCAGTTTCAGGCTCAGCAATAGCGCTGTCAAATCCCTCACTGGAGTCATTGCCACGACATTCTATGACTACTTGGGCACGCACATCAGCATCAAACTTGGATATTGTGTTAACAAGAGGTTTTGCCCAGCCAATATGCAACACTGGTGTAGGGCTTCCCTCTTCCCATTGGCAGATCCCATCATAGAAACGGAGAAGATGTGCAAAGCATTCGGGATCCTTAAGGATAGAATGAGCACTATGTCCTGAGCTCACCACTTTCATAATGTGTGGAATTAATTCATTAGCAATTTCCAAGAACTCTTTGTAAATTTCTTCATCATCCCGAGAGTAGTTATACCTGCACACATGAGCAAATATTTCAAACAAAATGACCATCCAAAATGGGCAATCTTTCTAATAATGGTCGAAGTCTTCTAGGATGTGATACTGTGTCATCAGGTGAGTGGTTACCAGTGTTTCCAAGGTCTGTGGAGCCTTCACCTTCAAGGCAGAAACCACTCCCCACAACAACACATTTCTAAAATTGATTTTTCTTCGTATAAGATTAGACAGCAGAGATGTTTTAAAACTTTAAGACAGAATACCACAAGTATTTTCATCTAATTTAAATTGTGAGTGAAATAAAGCAACCACTCATCACCCTGATGTCAGTACAAATAAAAGTTTGTGATGTGACAAGAGATTTGATATTGTAGCGTAAACTTCCTATCACAGCAGACAAACTTGGCCATGCCTCAGAATCGTCTTGGCTGGCCAGTGGGACATTTCATTTTTGTCACCATGTTGAAAAATATTGTTCACAAGGCTTATTATGATTGTTAACCTTCTACCTGCATAAACAGTTTAGAGTGGCCGCATACATTTATGTTTCCTTTTGAAGATTACATGTTTCAACAAATGAAACAGACAAGCAATGAAACTCGCTTAAGATATTTTTTTAAATGGCAAAAAAGTTTGGACTTATTAAGAGGGAAACCCTCTTAAAAGGGTTGGACTAAAATGTACTATTTTTTTAATTTTTTTTTTAGAAATTTTTACATTTGTATGATGAGCTGAATTTGTGTAATTTGTGGCAGTCTTAACACATTCTCCTCTGTATCTGACCATCCAAGCATTTTGTCAGTAACCTCTCTCTCACAGTTAGAATGTCTAGTCCTTCAGCACGTTTGGTGTGAGGGACATTTGCAGCACCATCCCATTTGTTTATATGTTCAGTTTTTCAGTTACTGAGAGTGGCTTGCTTGTATGTCTGCTTTTGTTGTAGCCATGTTCAAGGAGGTGTTTTATAAACTCAATGAAAAAATTTAACGGCAAAGTTAATTCAATTTTGAAATCAATTCACTGAAGCATTCAGTTCGCTGTTAGCAATATAATGAAACAACTGCAACAAATTCAAAATTAAAAATCGTGCTTCTCTGTCATGTAATTTTCCCCACACCTTAAAGGGATGCATCCACAGATTTTGATGTTTCATGTATCCAACAACTGATGTTAAATACACAGCACAATAATGGCAGTTTTTTATGAGTGGTATTAGCCACATTGGTAATGTGTTCTGTAACTAATCACTCTACAGCACAAAACTGTGCACACATACACAATGTGAACACAAAATGTATAAGTATATAAATTTTGTAAACAGAATACTTCGAATTATTGCAATTAGAGTACAAAAAAGTTAAAGTCACAATGTGCTGTAAGGGATAGTATAAATCAGTCTGCAGCAACATGTGCAACAGAAAGTGTGATGGAAATGCAAGGGGTTGGATTTCAGTGACACTAATAGTAATTATAAAAGACTTCTCATTGTGTGCTGGTAGAAGTCACTGAAAGCTAGGATCAGAATGTTTGTAGAAGAGTCGTTAATTGAAAGGCGGCTTGGCTGATTGCAAACGGGAGCAGACTTGGGCACCACGTTTGTCATGTAGTCTGCCTCAAGTTTGCACATCAGTAATATCATTTAAATGTTTTACATGCAGCACAACACCAGTTATCTTCAAGTTGGCAACAGTGCATTTTTGCCCAAGTCCTGCCGTCAGTGCTACACTGCCACGTTGAAATGTCAGCAAAGAGACTTTGCAGACATGTACACTACTCAAGAGTGTTAACAGAAGCATGACTAGTAGCATTGTGACTGACGTAGCAACAATGATAATGGAAGAGTGACAGAGGCTGAGTACTGGGGATAGACAGATTGCATCCTTTGCATTGCGGGAGAAATACAACACCCATGTGCCATCTGGTCACATCATTCTGCTGTGAAACTCATGAGCAGAAATGACCTTGGAGATTAACCTACATGAACTGACAGTGAATTTCAACACTATCTTTGAAACAGATAGAATGGAAACTGGGGGGAAACTGTTTCAGATTATGCCTCTTACGTGGGAAATTTTCTTACATTGGGATGTATTTAAAGGGCAACATGTAATGAAAACCAAATGGATGAACTTTGTACTTGTTTATCTTGACATCGAAGGCAGGAAAATATCTTAACCGGGGTCATCTTAAGCAAGTTTCATTGTAACTGACTGTGTGGCTTTTGTAATACAACCGTAAGAAAAATGACAACATATTTATTGTTGTCCAGTTTACATTTAACAGCAATTACGTAAAAGCATTTTTAACACTGCAGATTTTACTGTCACAAACCACTAGTACAGGTACACACACATATCACTATATATAAAGGTAAAGGTAAGCAATCCCATTACAGGCCTGGAGAGGCCCTGAGGGTTCCAGGAGGTTGAGGCTCCCAGATTTCAAGACAGTCAGCACATGAAGGTGGTAAGGTTGTCAGCCCTGCGCACCGGCTGCCTTTACCCCCCAGAAAATATTCCTGGTACTTGTTTCTGTTAGAGGCTGATTCAACCCAAGGGCCATAGTGCAACCAGGTTTATATCAATGAAAAAATTCCGATGACACCATCGGGTATTGAACACGCAACCTTCCGGCTTGTAGTGCAGTGCCTCAACCAACTACGCCAACGCGTGCCCCCTATCACTATATATTTGTACTTTTTAATGACATATCAACATGACTCTGTAGTTATCAGCACTGCTGCCAATACCAAAATTATTAAATCATGAATATACAACACTGTTCTTACAAATGTATGGCATATATTTTTTTCTACTTACAATCTAATAACATCGGCAGCATTAGCCCAACTTTCAAACGCTTCTTTATACATTTTGTGTCGGTAGAAGTAACCACCTTGGTAAGTGTATGGATAGACATGTTGATTTTTATAGTATGTTCTTGCTGACATGGCCGCCTCTTGAAATAAGGTGGAACACGGAGGACGTCCAGGTGTTGGACTTACTTCTTCCAAGTCACTTAAGTTTCCTACAATCAGAATTCCATTCCTGTAATTCCTGTGCTGGAGGTCACCATACAGACAGATGGAGAAAATGAGAGGCAGGTGCTACAGCCCCAATCCATCTCATTCTCCAACATTTAATCACTCTTAAAAGTATTAAATGATGATGTGTAATTTTCTCTGTCCACTTTCTAGCATAAACAAATCTAGAAAAATTTAAATACTTTCCAGAGATATGGTAGATTAACAAGAATTGTAAAAAAACCACATAACATGCAGGTGAAAGAAATTAAAAGTTTTTTGTTTTTGTAATATTATATACATATCCACAATGTAACTTTCCACATTTTGCTATTCATCTGGTTTAACCATGTTAATCTAACCTCAACTTGACTTAATGAGCAATACGCAAGTCACGGTTTGCAGATCTGTGATTAGAGTTTAACATAAGAAAGGAATGCCATATAACCTAAAACTATGTTCTTCATATGGACTTCCTGTCCACTGACGTGAAAAACAAAAAACAATCTACAGGAATACATTTCTCTAAAGTATGTTCAGAACTGAAGTGTACTTTTTAAAGCAAGTTTCTTGTTCCTTTCATGACAAAATAACATTAAATGTGCCTGACTTACCAATAGCCATTGGATAATGTGTAAGATGTCCCAGATCATAAAGTAGCCAAAGAAGCTCTTGTTGAAGAAGTGCAACTTCCATTGCATCGCTTGTTGCACTCATACTGGGATTGATGGCTGACACAAGTGCTGCTACTTCCATGGGCCTTGTACAAATTACAGGACATCCATTCACGTATAACCATGATCTTGAACCCATGCCAGGTCCAACTGGCTGACCACGTTTGTCTTCGTTCCCTTTTCCTGTATGGAAGTGGTAATGTAATGATGAAAATATTACAGTATGGTACAAAACAACAGCATTTTAAGTATGCGAACTGGAAGAATAAGATTACCATGCCATGTAACTTCGGCCGTTTGTGAGCCTCCTTCCCCAAACACAACCCACGCATGGTCTTCAGACAATGCCAGATGAACATCTCTATAGCCAAGAACTTGACAGCCAGCCACCACTGCGAATGCCACTCCAAAACAGTCTAATTTGTTTCCTAAATAACATATCAATTAAATGTCATTTACAGTTAATACTGCGCTGTATGTCCGAACTACCAATACAGTGTATGCCTATTTACACACAGCCGCCTTACCTGTCAAGTAACTGTAGAGACTTTGTAAATGGGCCCTGTCTTTGTAGTAGCTCCTTGTTAATGAATTCCAAACTACATCCGATACCTTCTTAACAAGCTCTCTTGTGGCATACTTACTGCCACTATAGTGTGTTAAGTCTACAGCACCTTTGATTAAAGCATGAAACTTGGAATACAAAGCCTCAGCAATATGATATTCGACAGCGGGCAGCTTGTGTTCACCCAACGTGTCCGTTTCCTTCTGAACACTGAAGGATCTGTTGCATGTCAACGAATTCTCAACTGCCCCAACAACGATGGATAACAGCGCCAAGTCAGGTTCTGATGAACTTTCTAACTGTTGCTTGAATAATTTCACAATAGACGGAATATCCTCTAGCGGGAAATGTTGCCGATCTACTGCTCGAAACCCCGCCATGTCGCAGCTAAACTACATTGTTGGTCAGCGCTATACCGGCCATTATTGAACTCTCTAGAGATGAAGTTTTAGAATTAATTTATGAAATTTACATTAGTTGAAGAAACCAATTTGGATTTGTTTTACATCTGTACCACTTATATTTTTATAAATTAGGTTTAGGATAAAATTATTTAAATAAGACCAGAAGGAGTGTCATTGAGAACGAGAGTATAATAATCATGGCCGACGACAAGGTGAGAGGAAATCGGCGAGAACGTGAAGAACAAATTGCCACACTGAGTTCTAATGAAGGAAATGTTTCTGAATCGCCAGAGAACGGGGAAAATGACGTTAGTATTTGGACTGTTTGATCTGTGCTGGTTTTTAGTGCGTTTCTTTTTATTTTTAAACACTGGCTTTCCAGAATGAAGTGCTCATGAGGGCATGACCAATATTGCAAGGGAGGCTATTAGAAACAGGTCATTGACTACCCTGAAAGAAATTACTGCACAAACATACGTTTGTCTAGCCACAGTCAAGTGAACACGGTTATGGGATTTCGATGTATAATAATGTCAATTTTAGTATTTTTACAGAAGTAATGACGTTTTCATTCTGTGGAAGATTTTAGGGTGCGAGATTTCAGGCTTTTGACGTGGTGTGGGTAATATCTTCGCTCTTTTGGGTTGTTATGCGTCGTAGCAGGTTTTGTACTGACGTGTTAGGATAGGGTAGCGGCCCCATATTCAAGGGTCATATGTCCATCATGACCCTTGATTGACCCCTGGAAGATTGGCGTGGTATCCCATCTTGAAACGACGGTTACAAAACTAACCTACACCGTGCACCAACCCAGAACAGCGAAGATCTCACATCTGTGGTCTTCACAACCATGTTTATGAAGGTCCAAGTCTTCTGTGATATAAAGCCATGTTGAGTGGTGACTAGTTACCTTTGTTTTGGAGGAGTTTGCCAATTCCATCTTCAAACCCTGAGGATAGAATCAGTATTCCTGAAGACTTGAATCTTGAAGTTCAAACACTTACATTTTGCCCTACTTTTCAGTTTGCAGCTCAAGTTGCTCGAGAACGGGAGAGATACCAGCCCACAAAATTAGAATCTTTTTTTGCAATTCTCAAGACCCTGATTATTAGGGGTCTCATTGTCTATTTCATCGCCTCCTTTTTTCGCCGGCAATCTGCAGTTGAACCTGGGCCTGGTGGTGTTGGCCCTGCTAAAGTGCCAGCTTTTAATATATTTGAAAATGGAACTGTTATGGTAGGTATAATAAAATATTAAGTTTTATCAGGCACCGGAATGTTTGAATAGCTAATATAGTTCAATATTCTTTAAACAGACCTGCCCATTGTAGATGAAATGTGAACAGTATGGTATACGGAAGGAAATATGGGAAATTTGACGTTCAAAGGGCCATGCATTGTAATATATTTCTATAGTAAAACCACAGAGATGCACCAGTTTCTCAAATTTATTTTATTTTGGAATAACACTGTACGTTTCAGACGGTCTTTCCGTCCATCATCAGGATTTCAAGACTGTACATACAGCAACAGGTATATGTCAAACAGATACTGCTACCTGCTTGCTGTATGTACAGTCTTGAACTCCAGATGATGGACGGAAAGACCATCTGAAACATGTAGAGTGTTATTCCAAAGTAAAATAAATTTGAGAAACTGGTGCATCCAGTTGGTTTTACTTTAGAAATAGAAGGAGATATAGGGTTAACTCATTCTCCTTTGGTCTACTAACATTCTTGTTGGCCCCTTCATCTGAATAGCAGACCTAAGTAGCATATTATATGGGCACAGCAGGTGGATATCAAGGGTGTTCCATATTGCAACCTGCATTTTTTTTGGTATGTAATCTTTAAGGGGTAGTGTGTGTATGTGTGTGTATTATATTAGATAATACTGTGTAGGGTTGGATTTGCAGTTTGCTAAAACATAGTTCTATTTGAAGAATTTTTCTATAGAACATATTCTATGTAAGGACATTGTATTCTGTGCCTTGCCTGAAGTTTCTTCCTTTTATAGCATTAAATGTTTTTACAAAAGGCATTCAGGTATACCCAGGTATATGTCAAGGAGAGTATGTAAACAGTGTAATGCAAACGAGGGCTGTTTTTCCCAGAAGAATTAAGACGTATGGATACAGAATATTGGCAACTTTGCTAAGGGTAGTCTGTTTTATACTTTAACAAAAATTCAAATATATACAGTTAACATGTAAGTGCTGTTGATGACAGTAATTCTGGAGTGTTTTGGGAAAGAGGGGTACGTTGTTGTACATAATTTTTTCAGGAGGAAATGAACTTTCAAGTATGCATTAATACTTAACTCTGTATTATATTATATTACTGCTAAGAAAATATTCTGCTTTACTGTTGTAACTTGGTTTTCATTTCATCCATTTGTGAAGGAGAATCTTACAATGCACTTGTCTCATTTTGACGAATTCGTGGTTTTTCTTTTCTGCCTGGAATGCCATCAGCCCATCAGAAACTGACGTGGTTTTGGCAAACATCTGAACACTGCATGTAACCACATTACATAACATTGGACGATTAAGTATATGTGATAAATTGGGAAGGTTGTGGAAGCAGTTATAGTCTGGTTTATTGTTTGAGCATTTGTTTGGATGAATTGTGGAAAAATACATCCATAGGATAGCCAGGGTAGTTGATTCCCATGCCAAGGTTGGCACTGATGACCCCATAGATGTGAAGTATGTAGATCAGCGGTAAGCAATGTTGTGGGCACAAGGGCAAAATCAAGAGAATACGAGGGGGTGCTGATAAGTCCTTAGCCCAACCAGGAAAGAAACAAGCTACAGCGACCAAACTCGGGATTTATTCAACATATTTCCCACGAAGCTCAATACACTTCTTAGCCCCTTGCTCAAACTTTTGCAAGCCACTCAAAAAAAATTCAGAAGGTTGTCCATCCAACCAGGTCTCCACGGCAGCACTGACCTTCGCATTGGACAAAAAATGGTGACCTTTCAATTGTTTTTTCAGTCCAGGGAACAGGTGGTAGTCCGAAGGGGCCAGATCCGGAGAATAGGTTGGGTGATCAGGACATTGGAAGCCCGGGTAGGCCAGTTTCTTCTGGGTTGCAAGTGCCCGGTGAGCCGGGGCATTGTCGTGCAAGAACAAGATCTTCTTGGTGACCTTCCCGCGGCTTTTTTCCTTCAAAATGTCCGTCAGTTGTACCGGCAGAAATGAGTAACACTCTGCATTGATAGTTTGGCCATTTGGAAGATAATCAATGAGGAGGATGCCGTCTTGATCCCAAAAAAATCGAGGCGAGAACTTTTCCAGTGGATTTTTGCACTCAGAATTTTTGGGGCGGGGTGAGCCGCCATGCTGCCACACCATTGATTGTTGCTTTATCTGCAGTTCATAGTGATAGAACCAGGTTTCGTCCGTGGTCACCAGTCACGACAGGAAATTATTTGGATCGCACCAAAAAAATTCCAAAATTTGCTCAGACGACTGGCACCATTGACGTTTTTGATCCACGTTCAGGCATTTCGGGACTCGCTTCGTGGGGAGCATCTGCATGTCCAAATCTTCATGAATGATGGACCCAACCAGCTCACATGAGATGCCCAGTTGCTCAGCTATTGATTTAGCCAAAATCTGGCGGTCTTCCAAGATTAGTTCGTGAATTTGATCAATAATCTCCGGGGTGGTCACTGTTTTGGGTCATCCAGGACGAGGCGCATCACAGGTGGAAAAATCACCACGTTTAAAGTGGGCCACCCAGTTTTTGACAGTGGCATATGATGGTGCATGTTCTAATTTTTCTGTCAGAATGGTGTGAATTTCCTTCGGCGCCTTGCCTTGCAGGAAAAAAAAACTTGATGACAGCTCGCGTCTTGTTGAAATCACTCTCGTCGCCTGACATGCTTCCTTTCAGCTTCTGTAACAAGAAAAGACTTGCAATTTGGCACATGAGCAGACCCCTCTTTCCAACAACACTATCGATTCTGTCCTACGACATCGGGAAGTAGGTCGGACTAAGGACTTATCAGCACTCCCTCGTAATATATGTGTGGGTCACATAATAAGTAATATCTATATTTTTTACTTATGATAGTGTAGTCAGTATAATGACTCGATATGGGCTGTACAGTTCGGGGGTTGAATCCTGGGGGGGGCAAGATTTTCCACACCCATCCAGATAGGACCTGGGGCCCTCCCAGCCTCCTGTACATAGGGCACCAGGTCTCTTCCCTGGGGTGAAGCAGCCAGAGCGTGGCATTGACCTCTACCCCCATCTAGTGCTGAGGTTAAAGAAAAAGTAGAGCTATACCGCTGCTTCCCCTCTGGGCCTTCATGGTATGTTCGAGGGTGAGCTTTATCAATTGTCATTAATGTTAGTAAATAGTACTAATATTGGGGTGGGAAAAACTTGTCTGAAATTAATCATTAAAAAATTTGAATTAGTAGGAGGAAGTTTGAAAATGATGTTACCAATTAGGTCCCTACTTTCAGACAAATGCTGTGTTATCAGTACTTAGTGGCGCAAAAAGAACGCATGTTTTTAAAATAATTGTAACTTTGTTTATTTTTAATATAAAAAAATTATGTCAACACCAAAACAACCTGTAATAAATGCAGTTTTGATTACCTACATTGATTACTCATTTACGGAAAATTATATCAGAAAGATGGCGTCCTTCTTGCCGTACATGCATCCGGAGCCTCTCCTCAAAGTTCTGCATCACATTTACTAACATTTCTTGTGGCACAGTTGCAATTTCTTCGCGAATGGAAACTTTCAGATCGTCGACTGTACGAGGTTTTCGAACGTAGACTTTTGATTTGAGGTAACCCCAAAGAAAGAAATCGCAGGCAGATAAAT
>Ga0268261_10004250_pt1 | contig 10707 bp, 8 predicted proteins | sample TergutNc150P1_FD_190353 | JGI IMG/M metagenome (GOLD analysis project Ga0268261, IMG submission 190353) | Nasutitermes corniger P1 segment gut microbial community from laboratory colony in Florida, USA - Nc150 P1 (SPAdes) (version 2) | ecosystem: Host-associated > Arthropoda: Insects > Digestive...
CAACCTGCACTTAATCAATAACACACTCAAACATTCTTCCGCGCCACCAGTGACCTGTCCACCCAACCAGTTCCCCACCACCCGTTATATAAGACCTAACTGACACCTAATCAATAACTCGCTAAACCTACCAGTCTCCCCTTAGCAAGTGCACAAGACGGCCACCTGCAGAGGTAAGATACATATTAAAACATTTTATATTGAACACAAAACCCACAGAAAAATAACATTCGTTTATATAATTTTACGCTATGAGAGTGATAGTAAAACACAGTGCTACACAACCACACATAGCCGTTTCCATTTTAACAAAATTATAACATATGCCAAGTACAATAAAGCAATAATTCACTTTTACAGAATGAGAATACCAGAGGCTACATACATGTACAATTAACGACATTGACCTCCTGAGGACGGGCGGATGACGCTCGAAACATGCAGAGGCGTTCAATTTTATATAACTTATGTAAGAATTGTGTATCAAGTTGGTACTAATAAAGGAATTATACTACAATGCACGGCCTAACAAATGTCAAGGCACATAGTAGTTGTTTCTCAGTTTTCGAAGTCAGAACTATCTCCACAATTTTGCGTAATTTTAACGTAAGTACAACGAATAAAATGACGAGAATGAGGACGTTTGCATGTTTAAGGAGGGTTATATAGAGTAAGGGCGCTGAGTAGCAAATACTTTAGATACAGTGAACTGGCGGTAGTGAGAGTTCAAAGGTTCTGTCAGTTTGTCTTAACTTGTACATTTTTCGCAGTGCACTGTCTTGACAACTAACCACTATTGAGGTTAACGCTGGTAGCTGGTAGCTGTATCAGTGTAACTCAGGAATTGCAATATTACAATTTATACCCATAAATTATGCGTTCGTTACAGTATTATCCCGAGAGCGGGTTACCGTATGAGGGATCATCAGTCTGTTGAGGGTCTTCTGTGCCTGGCGTATATTGGGCAGATTCGCAAAATTATTCATGCCGCTAATGGAAGGGAAGTTCATTTAGCTGGGGTAACAAACCTGAAAATTGATTGGTACTGTGAAGAGACGAATGAAGTCTGAGTATTTGGGTTCTTTTTGGCATGAGTGTTTTTGCATGCCCAATCGACCTAAACCCAACGGCAACACTGATGAGACATTGCAGAACAGATATGAAGAAACAATGGCGAGGTTGCAAAAAATCAAAGACGCTTGTTACACTGTTGTTTCCATTTGGGGGTGCGAGTTTAGAAAACTATTGCGTGACACTTCTGGCCTTGAAAATGAACTTTGTTTGCACCCCTATGTCACCTCAGGGAAGAATCTGAACGTGGCAGTTGCTGCTTATGTAACAACCTAAGCTCGGGTCAAACTTTACGAGTATTTGAGCAAGTTGGGGCAGTCTGTTCTTTACTGCGATACAGACTCTGTGATCTACGTGCAGAAGGTAGATGAACCCCCAAAAGTGACAACAGGAGACTATTTGGACGACCTCACATATGAGTTGGAAGAGTTTGGCTGTGGCTCCTTCATAGGTCAGTTTGTTTCGGGTGGCCTGAAAAACTATGCGTTTTCGGTAATTTGCCCCTTGACCGGTAAACGTACAACTAAATGTAAATAAATGGTATGACATTGAAGTATGAGAATTCAAAAGTTGTAAACTTACGACTTTGAAAAACATGATTCTGGAAGACGCGCCTCTTGTACATGTTCACATTCTTCGGAAAATCAAGAGGAAACATGGTGGTATAGTGGTGTCAGAGCCCGTGACCAAGGAGTACAAGGTTGTCTTTAAAAATCGCCGGCTTATGAACGACTTTGACTCCCTTCCGTGTGGTAATTAGTAATTAATTTATTTATTTATATAGGTACCATTACACATAACAGTTCATTTCATAGTATGACGCTGAAGCTCGAACATCCATTTACACTAATTGTTGCAGGACCAAACGGTTGTGGTACATCAACATTTGTTATTAGACTGTTAGAGTGCAGGGAGCAGCTTTGTGACGTTGTGTTTGAAAATATTGTCACAGTGAAAATAACGCCCCGCATCATCCCAAAAACGTGACATTTGTTAAAGGCGCACCGGAATTTGGAAACCCTGAAAATGTACCTACGCTTTTAGTGCTGGATGATTTAATGGACTCTGGTTATTCCACAGAAGTTAGTCAATTATTTACCAAAGGAGCGCATCATTGTAAAGTCAGTCTAGTTCTAATTACACAGAATATATTTCACCAAGTTCCATCGTCACGTGATATTTCATTGAACAGCAAGTATATAGTTGTGTTCAAGAACCCCAGAGATAAGACTCAAATTGTGCGCTTGGCCCGGCAGGTCTACCACAAAAACATTTATAGTTTTCGTAACACATATCTAGACGTCTGTCAAGATTCGCACTCCTATCTCTTTTTAGACTTTACACAATCAAGAGTCTATTCAGATTTAGAACAAAGATATTTCCTGGGGAAAATACAGATGTTTTTGCGGCTGTTGAAGGTAATGAACCGGTTGAAGTCACAGTTACACTTTCTCCACGTACTTAACGACGCTAAACCCAAGGCCAAGCGCGTTACTCACATCTGCAAATGACGATCTAATTAACGCTATTGTCGAGTGTGCTATAAACATATTAACACATTGAGGACGGGGTCATTCAAATTGTTTAAACCCCGTTCCCGGGGTTTAAACAATTTCAATCAACTTTTATAGTGTCTCTTTAAAAATTTATAACAAATTCGCTATTTCTGTGAACTGAAATTTTCAGGAAATACTCACCAAACACCCTAGTAGTGCTTGAGCGTGTGATACCTCTGGAAACATTCCCCCTTGTGAAGTGGCACTAAGCAGAAATTGCAGATGTACAGAGTTTCACTTCTTTGTGGGCAGCACAAACTTGGCACCTCCTAGTAGGATATTTTCTTTTACCCCGTTCACTTCCAACAATTTTCTCTAGCACATGTTTCCCCATATCACCCGAACGTCTCCCAGGGGGACTTCATGAGGCACACGAGGAGTTTGGGTTGATGTTCCTGGGCGTGCTACGTCTGTGTCTGTCTCCACCTTATTTGTAGACCAGTCTTTTTTCACTTGTAGCAGAAATTCTTTGTATCTCATTTTTGATGTAGGGTTTAATTTTTGATAAATTTGAAAAAAATTGAAAAGTGCACAATTTAGAAGCCAAAATGCAAGTTTCTTTGGCCACTTCACTGTTTTACTCAAGAGAGAATAATAAGACAAGTACTGATATGCCATATCAACAACCTTCATGAACATATACTGAAAAACAAATAGGTTTTTTCTTTACTTCTTCATTTCTCCGTGGAATATGAACCATTGTTGAATCGTGAAGTGTGGAAATCAAATCGACAACACGAGTATCCCTCCAGGATTGAAGAAGAATTTCACCCTTTCTCCTGAATGTGGTTTCGCCACGTTTCAGAGACTGTGATTCGTTTTTCATTTCTGGAGGAAGACCCCTGTTCACTCTGATTGTTCCACATACTCTAACTTGTCTTGAAAGGAGACTTTCAGCAATTGTCACATGATTGTAATAGGAGCCTTGGTAGACATGGAAATTTTGATCAAGATAATGTTCCAAAAGTGTGAAAATAGTTTCCTGTAATTTTTTTCCTTCACCAGCATAACTTTCTAAATTGAAGATGTAGCCTGAAGTGATTTCAGTGACCATACGAACAAGTAACCCAAACTTTATAAGTTTCCCCGAGTTATATGTTCGTATACGAAGCCTACCCCTTCAAGGAATCATTGCTTCATCTAAGGAAAGTTGTTGATTTGTCTTATGAATAGTCTGAAATCTTTCAAGGAAAAAATCCAATAAAAGTTGAATTTTGAAAAGCCTGTTAGTTGAATGTTTGCAGAAGTTTATTGTTATTGAAATGTAAACACCACCAAATTTGTTCAAATCTATTACGGCTCATGTTTCCTGAAAATAGGAGTATCTAAAAATGGATCCATAGACCAATAATCCTTTAGTTTATCTTTACTGACTTGCCCCATTAGAGTAATTATTGAAATGTTTTCATTTCTGCTACAGTGACATATGACCATTTCAACCACTTAGAACAAGTAACATATTTTTCCTGATCTTGTAAGTAATACAGATTCGTTTCCTCACACAACATATCAAAAAATGTCTCCAAGAAAGAGTCCTGTTCCTTGTGATATTTTCGTTGTGTCAGAGGGAATTTGTTTCACCCCTGGGTTTCCGGTAAATGGCCCTAAATTTGGTGTTTTATCTGTTTTTACCCATGTGCAAACCGTCGAATCGTGTTTAATCGTTATTGTCACTTTCGTTTGCACTTTGTGCTTTGTCACTGTAACTCGGTAAAGGATGCACAATTTTGTTTTGCCTATTTCCAATAATAGAAGAGTCACTGTCACTATCAGCGTCTTCAGGAACATCAGATAATGTGTCCGCCAACAATTCCGCTGAAATTTCATCTTATGTAAGATATTTTTCCTCGTAAGAACTACGTCTTTCCGTCATGGTTGTAAAGTGGTTGAAGGCTGAACGCCAACTGAATTCACAGCAGAGCAACAGACGCAAATAAAGTGATGTTTCTTCTCTATATTTATCACAGATCATTACGTCGGAGTGAGGTCACGTTTGTATAAACATCCGTCAGCAGGACCATTCGGAGACTGGCTCCATGTATTGCGTAATGAAGTGTTATGTGCGAGCCAACCAAGCGCGTGTTAAAACCGCAGAGTTGCGTCACCCGTCCTGCACGGTTGTAATGTAAAGACGCAAATCTGCGTCACCCGTCCGCAATGTGTTAAATTAACTAAAGAGGACAAGAGTAAATTAAATTAAGTAAATATAAGAATTGTTTGCGTACTTTGGTAAACCTAAAGACTAGTTTTAAAAATAAACGAAAACTTTTAATTCAGAAAGGCTGGTTTATAGTTCCTCCACAAAGGAGTATTTTGTCGCGTGTTATAGGAACACTAATTAGTGGTAATAATTAACTAAAGTGGCATTACAACATGATTTAATACCCCTTGAACTGTGGGAAACGCGCTGTCAAACACCGTCACCGCCGCATGTTAAAACAATATTAAAAATTAAAGATCAAAGCTATAATAAATGGGCTCATGTTCGTTTGCATCAAGACCTGTACTTGAAAACTAAAAAACTTAAACGGAAGCCTTTCCCAATTCCAATAGTGTAGACTATATGGAAAAGTGGGCCTTTTATTAAAGCAGAAAAGTTAGTCTCAATTAGAAACTAATTCTCAGCTAGTGCGTTCAAAGTACGTTCATAACGTGTTGAGACGTAATTTATCACACGATCCTACGTTTGGTGTACCAAGATGATACTGATGTTCATTTAAAATCAGGCTTTTGAGTTTTAAATATAATGTTAAACACGTGTTTGTGGGTTGTATAAAGTACAAGGCAACACAGAGCCTGAGGGAATTGTTAACCAAATCTAGACCCGTTGAAAATGTGGTCACTTTTCAAGAGGGACAGGCTATTAAACAAATATTCTTACAGTCTAATGCGCAGAGTTAATTATAGTCCCACAGGTTAAGATCGAAGCAATCAAACGCCTAAAGTATACGCAGTTTATTTCCCGACTGTTTACTGACAAAAAGAAAGGTCCTTGGTAATCTGTGTAATAATGTCTCTAGGTCAAATTTAATACGAAACTAAACATTCAGGGGGGTTTAGTTCAGTAACAAAATTAGTAACGGCCGCTAAAAGTAATAAGAAAAACGTCGAAAAGTGGTTGTCAGTTCAGGACACGTACACTCTGCTAAACAAGTACGTAAAAGGACCTAAGAATGCAAATACTGTAACAAATATTGATGATATATGGGAACTGGATCTTGCAGACTTACGTTCCCTTTCGAGATACAATGATAAGGACAAATACCTCTTAAATGTAAGGCATATTTTCACTTTATGCCTGGAGCGTACTTCTAAATGACAAGACTAGCAAGTCAATTGCAGCGGCTTTAACATCTACATTTCAAAATAGAAAGCCAATTACATAAATCAGATAAAGCTACCGAATTTGTTAATGCAACTATCCAACAGTACTTGAAACGTGAAAAAGCAGATTTCATACGGCTCACAGCCCTGATATAAAGGAGGCTGTTATTAAGCGATTTAATCTTACTCTAAAGACAAAAATATATCAATATTTCACTAAGAGTAACACGTACCGGTACTTGGAAGTTATAACTTTCGAGCACAGGGTATCATAGATTTGACTTCCCTTTGTATTGACCTGTAGAACAATCGTTTATAGAGTCCATTACCTTCGTTTAGTTAAAAATGCAGATGTGCTATTTGAAGATAGTGATATGAATTGTGTTGTAATATTACACTTTAAAAACAAGTCCTCGGCGCAGCAAAACTCCGTATATAAATTACAATGGATCCATATAAAACGGAACTATATAAATCAAAGCGGTGGTGGCGGTGAGGTGGGTCCTGTTTACAGGCACGTTTTAGGGTTCAGAGGGCTAACGGCATAGGGTCCTTCTTCAGGGGACCCTTTCCTTTTCTTAAACCAGTGTTGTATTCAGGGGCAATGGCGGTGGGAAAAGAAGTTTCAAAAAGAGGTTCTAATATAGTAACCGATATGCTTAATAAAGAGACGGAAAAGCCTGTAGGTGATATTTTTGAAAATCGATTTATTGAGGCATAAGATAATCTGGAACAAAAAATTAAAATTATGACGGGGTCTGGCCATAGTTTTAAAAGAATGCGCACGTCTAAAAAGGGTCAGTATCAAAGTAAACGTAGGAAGGTAAAGGATATTTTCACGGAAAAGCACTAATGGGGTGTTTAAAATCGGGACTTGACATTTTCCAAAACACAGCATACCAACATCTATCGTAGTCACACCGTTACATATAAATCTTTAGCGCCAGCCGACAACCTACCCAGGTGGAATTCAACTGCTCCGACCATAGTGATAAATACATTGATTTAAATTCCGTGCTTCTACTGTTCCGCATCAAACCAGTGAAAACTGATGGAACAGATCTAAGTAGTGCAGAATCAAACCTGGTGGGCTGCGTTAATAAACTTTTACATTCCATTTCTAGTTCTCTAAGTGTATCTCTAAACGGCAATATTCTTCACGAGACACCTGTTATTACGAGGGTTACCTTGAAGCTCTTTAAATTAAGGTTCTGACGCGTCTGGCACACATTTAGAATCTAGCTTCTGGTATCTCGATTCGTCTGAAGAACTCAAAGACAATAATGGTTACACTACGCGTTTAAAATACATTGGTAATAATCAGACTGTTCAACTGTATGGACGGCTGCATGCCGACTTGTTCAATTCCGATAAATGGTTCATTAATGGTGTTGATACGAATATTAAACTTACTCTACACCAGAAGCTTTTTATTTATTGGCACCTACCAATGATACAAAAGTACGTATAAAAATTTCAGACCCTATCCTCTTTATCACAGATATCCAATTGAAAACCCCTCTACTCTTAGCTCACACTAATGTTCTGGCTATGAAGCGTAAAGCACACTAACCTGTTGCGCATACTCAGATTAAAAGCTTTACAGCGAGTTCTTGGGCTCAGCAAGTCTAAATAAATAATGAATTTCTTGGGCCGGTGCCCGACCGGATTCTTATAGTTTTAGTTAAAAATGCAGCATTTGTTGGTTCTGCCAGTACGAATCCGTTTCACTTTCACCATTATGATATGACAAATCTAGTGCTGTATGTAAATGGAGTTCAGCACCCTTCGGAACCACTTACAATGGATTGATCTTCACCCTTTAAAGCTACAAGAGCTTACAAAACATTATTTTCAAAAACTGGTGTTCATCACGATGATCGTGCACATGCGATTACACTGGAAATGTTTGCAAAGGATTCTACATTCTAGGTTTTGACCTGACACCTGACAGATAGGCTGATGAGGAGCATATAAGCTTACCTCGTCAGGGAAATGTGCGTATAGAGACACTCTTTAAAAACAACTTCCTGAACCTGTAACAATCATTTTGTATGCTGAATTCCCCGGACACATTGAAATTGATCATTCTAGAAACGTTACAGTATAATGAATTCCAATAAGATTCATAAAGTTTTAACAAAACATGTAAAGTATTTTCAAGGGGTTTACCCTATAGATATTTTACCATTCACACTTATAAACCCGCTAATAATTGTTATTAACCTTGATAAGCATTACTTGCCCGTTTCCCGTTAGGTAGCTGTTTGTTTTTCCAATGCCGGATACGCCGAATATTTTGATTCGTACGGTCTAGCACCTTTCAAGTATGAAATCATGGCATACTTACAGCACCACTCAATTTCTTGGAAATTTAATCACCAAAAACTACAGGGTCTAACTTCGAATTCTGCGGACTTTACTGCTGCCTCTACGCCCTCCACAGAGCCAGGGGACTAACCAAGACGTCATTCGCCAACATGTTTCTACCCGCTCGCTTCTTCTGTAATGACAAAAGGATAGCGCCCATGTTTCGCGCTCGGTTTGAAAGGTGTCCCGCTTGCGGCCGGTTGGAAGAGGACCAGTCGTCCAAGTCGCAGATATAAATAAAACTATGTAATTTAAACTTATCGGTCTACAATGTCTCTCATAGTGATTGATTTCACATTCTTGGAAGGGCGGAATAATGGAAAACGTGATTAAAGTGTTGGCAGTTGCCGACGCCCACAGTAAAAGGGTCTCGTCATATGTCTTTAAGAGATCATACGGATGGGAAGAAGTACCTACCTTTAACGCTAGGATGAATCAAGCTATTGACCATTGATGCAATTGGAATGATGGTGATGTTCCGTATTCAGAGCTGGAAACTTTGCTACATCGCGAAGTATCATCTGCTGTTGCAATTTATTGCTTTGGACCTCAGAAAACAAAATTTATTAGCGGACTTATCGGCCGTAGAGTTATTGAAATTACTCACCTAGATTGCCCTGAACTACCTGACATTAGTCTGCCTGCCATCAGCTGCACTTTGCATGTCACAACAAGTCCAAACATGTTTGTGCATTGCGAAAGCCTATTCATTAGCTCAGTGGATCAACTTTCACATTCTTAGGCCGCAATATGCAAAGTGCCCGCCTCAGCCTGGTTATCATTAATGTTTTCTAGACGACGGTGTTACTTCGTCGTACCTACTATCTCAACGAGCAAGAGAAAAAGTATGTCTCAATCTACCTCAATGACGACCTCAAACCGCAAGTGAAAATTTTAACTTCTTCTGGTCATGCGGTGATAAACGAAATACAGTGGTTCATTCTGGTGACATTCAAAAGTGATATAGCTAAGAATGAAGTGCACGAACTTGGTGACTCGCAACATACCCTGTCAGTGAACCGTGGACGATATATACGCATTACGAGTAAGAACACTCAAGTGTATCTAAGTAAAAAAGATTGGTCACAACGGATGGACTTGGCAAGTGGCTGCATAGACAGAGAAGTCATCAAATAAGGCAGACCACAAGATGAAGGTTTAGAGTGGCGCAATAAGTGTTTGAACCCATATCTTTTTGTGCCCTTCCAGACACAAATGCCATTGATTTCAATACATTGTGGAAAGAACTAAAGTACAAAAACAGTTTTTTGATGATAACTAAATGGTTATAAGTGTGGAAATAAAAGATTGTAATAAAATTGTATGCATATTTATAAATATAGTTGTACTTTGAATTGCAATAAAAACAACTAAAGTACGTATTCGTAAATAGAAAAAATGTTATTTATTTATTACCCTTATTACCTAGTAAAGGTTCCTTATAAAAGAGAAATGGTTAAATCAGTAGGACTCGAACCTAGAATCTTTCAATTATGAGTCTGACATCTTACCGCTTCAGCCTACTCTTTCTAGTGTCGTATAAACTGGTAGCCATATTGTAACATGGCGGTCTTATTACAATAGCAAACGTTTTAGTTAATTTAAATAACGCGCGTGTCATCACGTGACAATAATAAATATTCAAAATAACAATTTAAAATTAGGTTTAAAATTACCGAGCCTGTCCGCCATATTGCCTAAAATTCAAAATGGCTGTGGCGACAAGCTGTCTGGAGGCTTTGTTTACATTCGGCAACCATAACAAAGTCACTGTTAAGTTTCAGTATAATAAAAAGTTAAAGTGAATTTTAAAATTACCGCGCTAGCCGGCATATTGCCAAAAATTCAAAATGGTACCGTTGTTTACATCAAGTAAACATAAGTTAAATATCGGTTAAGCAAAAAGGTCATTAACACCGCCGCCATCTTTTGTTTAAATCACGTGAGGATAAAGTTTCAAAATAATAACAAGTTAAGGTTTGGTTAGACCGGCACCAACATTCTTCCATCTTTTGTTTACATCATGTGACCGCCTGGGGCTGTTTACATCACGTGGCAGCAACAACAACGTTTCAAAATAACAAGCTCAAGTTAGGTTAAGCGGAAAAAGTCATTGACCCCTTCCGTCATCTTTTGTTTGCATCACGTGACTGCGTGGGGTATGTATATGTTTCGACCAATCACATCACACGGAAGCGGGGCTAGTATATGTTTCGACAAATCACGTCACAGGGGAGAGACTGGAGGATTAGGTTTCAGTCAATCACAGCGCAAGTGGGCGTGGTCGGCAAAGGGGGACGCTTACTACTTTCGTATGTGGTAACAGCTTTCTGGCGACTTTGTGAAGGTATTGACAAATGCTGATTCATTATTAGAATAGCTTCCT
>Ga0268261_10004251_pt1 | contig 10706 bp, 7 predicted proteins | sample TergutNc150P1_FD_190353 | JGI IMG/M metagenome (GOLD analysis project Ga0268261, IMG submission 190353) | Nasutitermes corniger P1 segment gut microbial community from laboratory colony in Florida, USA - Nc150 P1 (SPAdes) (version 2) | ecosystem: Host-associated > Arthropoda: Insects > Digestive...
GGTAGAGGTCTCTGCGACGAGCTGATCACTCGTCCAGAGGAGTCCTACCGACTGTGCTGCGTCATTGTGTGTGATCTAGAAACATCAAGAATGGGTGCTCCATATATATATGACATTAGTAGCCTAACGGTTAATGATTTAACCCTTATCCTGCTAACGTGGAGAAAATGGTGAGCTCCTAATAATGCCAGCAAATAGCAGATGGGATTTAATTTGGGGTTTAAAGGGTTAATAAGAGCATAACATAACAAAACATACATATAATTAGGGTTAAAAATTTGACAGTCAAAACACAACTAGTATATGTTGTTTTTTATTTGTTTGTCAGGGTCACTCTGACAAACAAATAAAAAACCAACATATACTAGTTGTGTTTTGACTGTCAAATTTTTAACCCTAATTATATATTTCAAACACAACGGGGATGAACCACCTCAAGAAAACATGCATATATTAGATAATATATACACGATATGGGATACTTGTAAATATTTTTTACCTCACATTTTTGCCTGTTTTTAGACATGTGAACAAAGATGTGAAAAGCTGCACCATGTCTGTCCACATGGACCAACTAGGTTCCTACCAGACAGATGTTTATGAAAATTTATACTGGGGGAAGGGGAAATGGGGTACTAAAATCTGTCAAAACAACTCAAATTCAGTTAAAAATTTTACATTAAGACCTATATACTTTATGTTTCCTTCAGCTACTAGCATGCCCACATTTTCCATTACTAATAATCAAAGCTAACCTACCTTAGTTCTCCGTGCAATTTACATGATGAATTAAGGAAAACAAAAATGTGCAATCACAATACTCAATATTTCTTGTATCGCAGAACATGAAATTTGGTATGTACATAGATTATTAAGACACCTACAAATTGCGTGGACTATACAAATTTTTAAGTAAGTAATTAAAAAATATTTTGATGGAGTGAAGATCTGAGGTTTGTATGACCAATGAATGTAACACAGAGAAAATCATCAGCACCTACAAATACAGGCATCTGCCACTAAACTGCACTTTCTTTAGTGGTGTGTCACTATAGTTCTCTCAACAACCAACTTTTCTTTTTTTTTTAACTTTGCAGAGAATGCTACATAGTTGAATTATCTTCTGAGCACTTTCATACATGTTTATTGCCTCTACCATGCATTAAATGATTGAAGAGCATGGTTGGTCGACATCAGCAGTTGATCAGGAGCCTGTCAAGTTGTGTGGGGAATTATCATGACAAATCACAGGAGTGTGTAACCATTAGCTAGTTCTACGGTAAAGAGTGGTGTACGTTGCATCCCTTCTTGTGCATTCAGTGTGTCATGGTCAAGTTTTTTTATTTTCTTGGCCACAGTTATTCATGATGAATCAGAAGTATGAAAACGTGTATAAAAAGCCTTCTGTAAAGGTGCATGGAAAAAGCTTGGTGTTAGCAGTAAAGTTGAATGTCACTAGATGTGAGAATACCAGTTCAGTGTTTGTAGGGCATCAGACTTTGCACTTTCAATAGTATGACCTAGTTAAAAATATAAATATAAAATTACAGAAAGTGGAAAGACAGCAACTAGTCCATGGGCTTCAATATTAAAACAGTAATCTGTGTACTTCTAACTGGTGATCTGATTTCAGCACTGAAATATACCTGACATTAAAAATTAATTATAAGCTGATTTGATCTACAAACATTTGTGCTCATGGTAAATGTTCCCTTGATTAGTGCAGTATCACTTAGTACTTTATTTTCTGTAAGCAATTAAGAGCACTAAATCAGAGGCGCATGTAATAAGTTCTTCAAAAAAATATAATAATAGATCCTAACAATACTAATAGCACTGTACATATATGCACAAATGTGCATAACAAAAAGTGTGATCACCGGGAACTGAACAGTACAATCATCTGAGAAGGGTCCACAATACAAAAATACGAACAAACCTCGATGTTACAGTTCGTGCACACTACTCATCTTCCTAACTACCACTCTGATGTCATTTTATCATACAACATACTCAGATCATAACTGATTTACTATAATAAATTACTATCTTCTATGTAACTTAAAAAAAAAAATTCCAAGATGTCAGCACTTCCCTATAGGATATAACACATATTACTTCCTTTTCAAGACCTTTTGTACAAAGGCCTGATGACGACTCAGAAATTAGCCAATAGCCACAAATACAAAGTAAAACTCTACAAAACTAGCTGTATTGACCATCACATATGTCTTAGTGGACATGCTTAAATACATGAAATGTTTTGTTTTAATTTTGTATGATATAGACGTTAAATGTTATGTCACATGCATTCTGATATGCTCTTATACCATGGTACTAGATCTCCAAAACTACTAGTGACAATATAACAGTGTCTCACAAATCCTTACACCACTTACCCTTACTCACCCACACCCCAACCCAACTTCACTTACCTCTCCATTCTACACACACAACACCCCTATTGCTACACTCACTCACTCACTCACTCACTCACTCACTCACACACACACACACTCACATACACACACACTCCAAATGTTATCACTGTACTCATATAATACATTTAAAAGTAATCAGGAAATCATTTTAAACCACAAACTTGAAATTTACAAAATAATAAACGCAAAATAACCTATAAACTGAAATGCAACTAATATATGCACCTAAGTTAAGGTAGGCTGGAAATGTGTCACTAAGAACAAATGTATCACATAATAATATGCATGGAAGAATTGGCAGACCCAAATTTAGACCACAAGTCAATTTAAACCTTTCACAAACTTGAAATAACAAGCCTCTGTACTTACAACACTGAGCCTTTTTCCAAAGCTAATAAACAAATCATATTAGGTCTGGTATCATATGCATTTTTCAATATGCAAAATGTGCAAGATGCATAGTGTCTTAGCTACCTTCACTGGCAGCCGGCAGGAAATTTCACATTTCAGTTAGGAACACAGAACAAAAGAAACTGTCCTACCTATATCATTACATTCAGGATTATATGCATGGCAAAACACACATAATCCTAAGCCTATTTACTAGCATTTTTCATGCACAAAAGACACCACACAACCATACATTCAGTATACCATAATAATATTACTTAATATTGGGGAAACTATGTACCTGCAAAGAAGGAAAATCCAAACAGGTATCCCATTCGAAGACCACTGTTCTTGCCATTGTCAGGAGTAACCATAAGGGCTATGAGAAGTCCCAGAGATCCAAGTACTGTTAGCAGGCCGGCGGAAAGCAACTCCGTGTACATATGAATGTATGCTCCCACACCAGCAGATATTGTGGACAGTGTCAGGCAACCATATACATTCTTCAAATGGTCTCTTACAGGCTTTTCCCTACAAACAATATCAGATGTGTACATCAACACATAATCAATTACCATATATACAAGGCTTATGAAACCACAACTAATTACAAATCTATATACAACACACAGTTTCTGCGTCTGTAGATGTACAATTATACATAATGTATGCAGTTCCAGCTTCTCTAAATGTAATCTTGTATGTAATATACACAGTTGTAACTGTAGTAAATGCAATCTGTTTGTTATGACGCCCTACCTACTTCCGTTTATATATCAGGATCATACTTACAACTTTGCATTGAATGAACGTATGAAACTGTTCGCTGCCGATGTCATTTTCGTACGAAAATATAAATTGCACTAATCCTTCTCGACTTTCGCAACTACAACGAAACGTACTACTACCACCGTGAGTATGTGGTTTTCAACACACACGTCTTTCCTTAGTACACGTCATGTACTGCGTTACGTCACGACAGGATTGTTTTTGATGGCGTATGCGCAGCTCTCAGCTTCGCGTTTGTACGTTACATATATCTTTGCTCAAAGAGTTGTGAAGATAGACGAACACGTGTAACCACAACTACACTTACAAACGCTAGAAACTTGGAGCGCTATTTTGCGACATTTTCGTTAAGACCGGGGCGGGGGGGTACAGTGTGCTCAGCTGTGTGTACTGCGAAGTCGCCAGGCATAAACATAAGAGTATTTATACTTCGTAGTTGTTTCAAAGGGATGCAAATATTCGATTTGCTGCGAGACTATACCTCTTACGGCCTGTGTGATGATACCAGACTTGCATTGACCAACATCATTTATATTTTTTTTCAATTATTGTCCGAAATCACTGAATCTCAGAGGTCTTACGGTTTATATACCCTTAAAGAACAAAAATATAGAAGCCTGCCCTGTACATCCAAATTGTAAACTCCCCAACATACATGGTATAGCTATACATACAGCTTCCATTGAATTTCTAATCTGCGGTACCATAACGTTGAAAATTACCATAAAATGTATAAGTTACCTCGTTCTTCTTCTTATGTGGCTGTACACCTCTTTTATAGAGTTTTGGCCTTCTCAATCAACTCTTTCCATCTTCTATCTTGGGCAAGTCTTCCAATTTGGTACTTTTAACTTCTGTATATCTTTTCTAACATCATCCACCCAGCATGTCTTTGGTATTCCTATTGGCCTTCTTGAGATGGGTTTCAGGAGTATATTGCCTTTACCATTCTCATACCTTACATCCTTTCCATGTGACCGAGCCAGCTCAGTCTTTGTGCTCACGTGAAGTTTATTATGTTCTTATGTTTTATTATTTCATCCAGCTCCTGATTAGTTTTTATGCGCCATATACTGTTTTCATTGTTTGAGTTCCCTTGTTGCACCATTTAATGTCAACCACCAATTTTCCAGCAAGGATTCAAAACAACTTTCTGCTGTAATATTTTTATAGAAATTTCAAGGAATTATAGTAAATGGTCTGTCAGATCACAGTTCTAATAACAAATGTAAAATCAATTTCCAATGTGTAAAAAAAGACAAATTAAAATTAATAAATGGTGACACTATCAATGAAGTCACAATAGGTGTTAAGTACTGGTAACTGGGAATCCATATCCAATTCCCATGACATTAATCCTAAGTTTCATGTATTCTTGAACTCCTTAAATCAAAATGTCTTGCAAGCATGAAAAGGTTGCTATGCAGGAACAGATGAGATAAGAACAAGACAGTATTAACTGCAGTAGATTCAGCAAACATAAGTCAAATACACTACACATAGGGACTATATGAGGCAGATATTAAAAGAGCCCAAGGATACATTAAAAAATGGTGTGGAAAAATGTTAAAATACTGGAGATGTGGCCCCTTAACTAAAGAAATCAAATTTCACCCAAATCTGTCACTGAATATGGGAGGTAGGGTAGTATTTCATTTATGCTTTTACATGAAATATTACAATCAATGAGCCACTTTTCGCAAAACTCATGCCCTCTATGTCACGTAAAGAATCCAGATGCCAAATTTAATGAAAATCTGGCAAACAGTTTGGTACAGATAGTCTCCACATACGATGTTCAACATCTACTTTGTAAAGACTGCCTTGAATGGATGCTGTTTGTGATATCGTGAATTACATTCAGGCTCTAAAATTGTGTTATAGTTATTCTAATTGATTTGATGATGCTAACTGCACTTGCAAACCAATGGAAATAAGTCAATTTTATATTCAGAGCTGGGGTGAGTGATGTGGCATGGGACTAGCAGCAAACATGCAAAACACATTTCTGTACCTTACAGGAACGTCATAGGAAACTGAAGTACCATGTTGCCCCGATTAAGATATTGCATTAGAAGGCACAGCAAACAAAGCAGTGTAACATTCAACCATGGTCGAAGAGAAGTTTCAGACAGAAGAAACACCTTAACAAGATGGCATACTGAAATGTTTTGGTATTCTTTACAAAATCAGGAAAATAAGTTATAGCATGGAGTTTTCCAGCAATTATCATAATATAGTACAAATGAATCAACAGTAATAAAAATTCAGATAAAAATACTTCCACATTAAACATAAATTAACACCTGCTGGATGTTGAAATGCCAGTTCAAACTTGCAGGACAACAGGCATGGCTATACAGTATGACACAAAGACTTCTGACTGACAAAGCACATGCCTCTATAAATATGTACATTTCAAATCAATTCATTTAGATTCCTTAGAATGCAGTCTGTGGTGGTTTCACAGACAGTGAATTTCATCTGCTGGAAGAGATGCACAAGATTTTAAGTTTCCAGCAAAAACTCTGCAAGCCACGAATGGCAGTGCAAGAACATGTGAACATTCAGTTGGTTAAATGCCCACTACTGTTACTGTCAGCTAATGTAGTGAATGAACCATGGAACACGTACTAAAATCACACTATGTAAGTGCCGCCTTTGCAGGTAAGTCACACCCCTTCATAATATAATGTAAAATTTCATTCTGAAAGTGAATATGCAAACACATAATACTGTTCACATATATATATTTTTAATTTCCAGACGTTTCAGAAACAGAAGATGTGTGCAAGTATTACACTACAACAGTCACAGAGGTACTGTATATTCATTGTGGGTCTCTTGACAACCACATGACAAATGGAGACATCAAAGGTCAGCTTGGGTGTAGGGGGTCCAATATCTTCTGGGATGAATCATTAATAAGTACCAGTTATGTTACAGCTCAGGAGTGAACATATTAATTGAATAACCTGTCACATTTAAGCTCATTGCCTTACTAATATCAGCATGGAGTACAAGATTGGAAATGTCAGTACATAAAATGTAACTGTGGTGAGTATGGATCTTTGCTCTCCTCAACACACATATCAGTCAAGCCATTTTGCTTGAACAGCTTTGGCGGTCAACAAGAGATGAGTATTAATTGTTACCTTGAAAATGCAACAGTGAGTTCTCTCTTGTTCTGATGAGCTACATGTTGCTGTGGAAAATATAAAATGTTGCATGAAAACAGATCTCTTTTGCAATGTTGAACTATGTATGTTGCTATCAAGAATATAAAGCACACTTAGGTCTTCACATAAAGTGCCTGATATTTTTGTCCAATTTTTGTGAAATTTTAACTTTCTCAACAGATTTTAATGAAAGCCCCCAAAGTAAAATTTCATAAAAATCCATCCAGTGGGAGCTGTGCTGTTCCATCCAGATGGGCAGCTGGATGGACATTTTGAAGCTAACAGTTGCTTTTGGAGCTCTACAAATGCACTTAATAACCCTCAATAGGGCAGTTCCAGTAACAGATGAATTACAGCAAATGCTGATATTAATAACAGCAAAAACATGTTATGGACATAAATTACAGGAATGAAGTTCAAGAAGCCATTACAATTTAATCGTCATGATGGTCATAATGTTGCTGTTGGCCTGCATTCATCTGACTTTTAGAAGAACAAACGCGTGATTCTTGTTTCGTCACGTAGCGTGATACTGGGCTGTTTTCTGGACTACTTTGAAACAATCCATAGACTTCCGTAAAGCCAAAGTATGCTACTCCAACTGTAGCTGCCACGGCAAGCACCACAATAAGCATACCCAGCAAGAACCCGGACAGCACTACTGATCCCACTGTCAAAACAGTCCCTATTGAAGAAAACAACATACAATTGAGGATAAGCTTCAATATGTACCATACAGCAGGAAAAAAGGCACTTTATTTTCCATAAGTATAAATAGTAATCACACCGAATGATTGATGGTCATGCACAGGAATTTACTATGAAAATCATAAGATCAGTGGTAACAACGAACACTGTGATGTGTTCATTACTCACCTTCAAGCATCATAAATCCAGTAAATGTAAGGATCACTGTCAGAACAGCAAATACAATGAACATCAGAACTGGAATTCCACAACATAAAGCCATAGAAATAAGAAATACTGTCATTATGGGGTGTTGCACTGAATATACTGCAGCCATGTCCAAGAAATGAGAGATACGCTGATCTCTCATTATCCCCTGTGCAACCAAAACAATCTGCTGCCCTAACATACAGAAAGACAAATAACATTACAAATAAATATGCAAGTAAATGCATTCTTTAAGCCTGGGAGATGATGAGTTTCATAAATAAAACATTCTGGCAGCATTTGGTTGCCTTCTACACAAAGCATTTTACCATTTAAAAAATTAGCTGTAAGTGTATGTACCATGTGCTATAACATTAGAAGATCTGCATTCTGCTACACAGTGTGCTTAGGCTTCATACAGTACAATAAACAGTGATTATTTTCCTAACAGCACTGATAGGTCTTACAAATGGACATCAGCTGTGTTTTCTGGGAAGCAGAAACAGAATTATAATATATTATTCAGATGAACATCACTGCTGAAGTGGTTAGTTGCTGGCCTCTCACTGTGGAAGCCTGGAGTCAATCCCAGGACAGTACATGTAAAATTTGTGGTGAATAAAGTAGGACTGGAAGGTTTTTCTCTGAGTAATTTATTTTCCCCCATCACTATTATTCCACTAATACTCCATATTCATCTTCATGGTAACAATTCTTCTCAGAATTACAATTGGGCAGAGCCTCAGAGCCTTCAAACAAAGCAATATTCCTCTGAATATTGCGAAGCAGTGGGCAAAAAAGTACCCTCACAACATTGTGTTTATTGTTCTTCAAAGTGTTAAATGAAGCAAGAAAACTACAAATATATTTTGAACCAATTTTCAAACAATGTCATCACTTTTCTAGGTACACAATTTAACATGCTCTCTAAAAGTCAAATTGAGCAAGGGCTACAACTTGGTCTTCCTGATACTTAACTATAACAATCTACCTCAAAACCTACATTACCATTAACACAGTAAGCTCATATTAGTATAGCAATTCTAAGCAAATTAAAGACTTCAAAGCGTCAAACTCGTGGGTTATTCCATCTTAAAATTCACTGACCACAGTCCACTATCCCTTGCTACCTAGCCCCATGCTCAAGAAACCAAGTACATTTTGCAGCATAAAATTTGGTTCCCTGCTAAAGAATGCCTTGGTTATTTATTCTGCAATAATCTTAAATACACGATGAACATAAAAAAAGAATTACTCATGAATAAGTATTCAAGACTACATGGCTCAACATTAGGCAATTCAACTTGTCACACTACTTACGGACAACAACTAAACGGCTCAAGAGCCACATCAATATTCTTGGATGAAGTACCCGGTCGGTTTCTGCTTCCGACTGCAAACCGAAACAAATTGTTGCTGTTTTAAAACACAATCTTCTGTACCTAATACCCAATTTCCATGATACTGGAAATGATGTTCTTACCATTTTAAAATGAGACACTTCCTCCTTTCGAAACTTGGCTCTAGTAGTTCAAGAAAACCACCACAAAATAACCACAAGCCGTATCTGCGTTAGGTTTAAAAACCTACGGTTTGTCGATTTGGATATTATCAGTGAAGTAAGGATCTTACCTAGATTTGTATGTTTAAACTTATGTTTGTTTTCTGACAGCAAATATGCTTAAAATTCTAAGTTGTTACCATACGTGGAGCAACAAACTAACAGTCAGACATCTTTCCCTGCTAAAACATTGGTTACATCCGTGGATCACAGGTATCATAATAATCGATTTCCAGGTGGCCGAGTTCTTCTTCTTCTTACTAGTACAGATACAAAAATGTATTATTACCCGATGTTCACAGCACTCTTAACTCATGGAACAAAGCAATGATCTGTGTTTTTGAGAAGCTAACAGTTTATACGAAATCTGAGGTCACAGCAACGGTGTAACTGAAGTTTCCCGACTCTTGATAATGCAACCAATACTGTAGGCTAAGTCCTGCGTGCACGCGCGTTTCCCGCCCACTCACTTGAGCGGGCAAACACATGTATGTAAATGAGGCTGTCCAGCGTCGCAGCGTGTAGCGAGTGAGCGTGCAAAACGGACGCTCTGACTGGTAGCAGCGACCACGCTTGTTTGTCCGCTGCTTCCCGGTCGCTCGTGTGGGCGGCAGCGATAAGAAGTCACGCTTAGATCATCGGGAATGCAGACAACAGTAACCCCCAAAGTGTATGATAATACTGTGCAGTAAAGATATGCATTTCACAGTTTCCACGCCCGTGTCTAGTTTGTTTCATTGGCTTTGTCCAGAATCCTCCACTTTGAAGCACAAATTCCAAAAGCACTTGCTACAACTCGTCGTGCACACGACAGTCTGTAATTAAATATTGCTTTACTTCTGTCTGATGTTCTTCTGCTGTACGGTTACATTAAGTAGGTTGTTAGAAGATACGCTTCGTCACCAACAAAAATGTGAGGTAATGTAATTTCACTATGTGGCAAAACTGTATCCTCAGGCACTTGCAAACTTCGTGTTTCCAAGCTCTGATACAGAGCCGAGTTTCGGAAAACTCCACCATCGCTTTGTTTACCGTAGGCTCAGTTACAAATTTACGATTTGCGTCCACTACAGCCTGCAGAACAATGAAATAGTACTGTATGTAGTTAAAATACTGGTTGCCGGGGTTCGGCGGGCAATGAATTCTGATGTGCTTGCATCTATACTTTCAATGCAATTTGGAAAATTCCGGCGAATATTGAAGTCTTTCGAAATTTCTGTAAATATTTAATCTTTTGGAGAAGGCATATGTTGTGTGTGTAGAGCGGTTCATATGGCACAGGTTATCTAGATATTCTTTCATTCATATTGCAGCTGCTATTAATAGTGTAATCATGATAATGTATTTACATAAACAAACAAACTCCGTGGCCTTAGTCCGCGAGCGAACTATACCGACAGAGCGGCCGCCGCCGGTCGGCGAAGTTAGTGCCAACTTTTGCGGGTAGCGGGG
>Ga0268261_10004252_pt1 | contig 10705 bp, 4 predicted proteins | sample TergutNc150P1_FD_190353 | JGI IMG/M metagenome (GOLD analysis project Ga0268261, IMG submission 190353) | Nasutitermes corniger P1 segment gut microbial community from laboratory colony in Florida, USA - Nc150 P1 (SPAdes) (version 2) | ecosystem: Host-associated > Arthropoda: Insects > Digestive...
ATCGTGGGTTCGAATCCCACCGGGGGCATGGATATTTGTCTGTTGTGAGTGTCGTGTGTTGTCAGGTAGAGGTCTCTGCGACGAGCTGATCACTCGTCCAGAGGAGTCCTGCCGACTGTGCTGCGTCGTTGTGTGTGATCTAGAAACATCAAGAATGGGTGCTCCATATATATATGACGTTAGTCGCCTAAGGGTTAACCAATCAGCATTTCCATTTTGGCATCCTACCAAAATTAAACAACATAAGAAGTACAGAAGTGAATTAATTTTAGTCAAATAGGAATTAAAAAAAGAAACAATAATAAACTACAATTAACCAATCAACATTTTACTCCTAATTCTTAGCATTCTATCATATTTCTCCATAACAAAAAAGTAAGGTAATGAAATTAATTGATTTTAGTCCAACAGGAAATAAAAATTAATGACATATGAAGACTGTTTATATTTCACTTTACTTTGGTCTGGAATATTACAAGGAATAACTGTTCTTAGTGATTTCTGAAATCCACTATGGCGTCTTGAAACATCAGGGGCCAGTTAGCTAGTGACATGGCATCACATCCCAGAAGGGCACATACCTCACGTATCCTGCTGCAGAAACTAAGTAAAAAGGTTTAAGTATTCCTTACATATTTCTTATGTTGTCTTTAAAATGTTTCATATCAAGTCTCATAAGTTTGGCATGCTTATTTAAACTAATGTGTCACATAATGAGTCCAATATGATAAAAGAACCTCCTACAAAATATTTTTAAGAATCTCTATGTTTATAGAAAAATAATTTATACGTACTGCTAAAGAAAACTGGTTTCCCAACAACCCCAGAATTAATGTCCGTGACCTTCACTTTAGCAGCATCATATGCCTTGATGAGGAATGGGCTGCCTTCAACATGAACACCAGCCAGTTTTACTTCCACGCTGTGATCACCTGAAAATGCACACATGTTTAAACCTTATCTACAACTGCAAACAAATTCTATGCTCATACAGTTTAATTTATAATTATACAATATAAACCAACAAAATGCACCTTTTTTAAATTAATACCACTTGGGAGACCTAAACATAAATGGAAAGATAGTACTGAACAGGTGTACAATGAACAGGATGTAGAATGGATTCATGGAGCTGAAGACATTGTTCAGGGCCAGGGTGTTGCACACATTGTATTGAAACTCTGGGCAGTATAAAAGTCAGGAATTTCTTGGCCTGACAAACACCTACTGCCTTCTCATGAAGGACTCTGCTCCATTTTATTAAAACGCACACTGAACGAAGGTTTTACTCCCCACAGCCTTATTTCCATTATCTTTCTTTAAGTGTGTTGTATGGCAACTTTCTGGTGAGGGATATGAATGTGAAGACTGATAGCCTCATGCCTTTCCCAAACTTCTGCTATCTTATTGCAATCACTAGTTGTTCATAAAGTGAAGTGCTTGATGGGTTTTGAATTATCCATGTTTGTTGATTGTTCATGCTTTCTCTCCTCTCTGTCAGATCACACAATGGTCAGTACATAGTATACACATAATGGTTACATGTAATTGCTTGTACTTGCAGCAATATATTACTGATGAGAACAAAGAATAAAAAAATATTAAATTGAAAGACTTGCACTGAAACTGAAAGATTTTACTCTTAATAGCTACAAATTAGTGTTGATGAATGAGCATTCTCTCTGTAGGTTTGTAACAATGGCTCAGTCATTATACTAAGATTATGCTGGACATTATGCACCCTGTGGTACATTTGATGAACATGTCTCATGAGGTGGATTTACTCATCTTTAAGAGAATGTCAATATACTGGTAGAATTTTGACATCAGCTGTGAATGAACCTGAAAGTCTTGGGCTACTAAATCTGCATGCCGGTCACATTGAAATATGGGGATAATATATGACAAAACACTCATCAACTGGTGAGCTGTAAAACAACTGGTGAGCTGTAAAACTTAGTACATGCAGAGGAAACAAGCAGAAAACTGAATGCAGAAGGTGACATAAACTCCACAAAAATATTCACTCACCAACATCTGTAGGTGTGAAGTGCACGATGTACCCGCCAGCTGTCTGGACCCCCACATCAACAGTCAGCGGTCGCCGAGATGGACTCAGAACCTGAACATCAGGTCGGCCAAGGGAAGGATCAGCTTCCACACAGAACATAGCTGCTCTGTTTACTGCAACTTTTTCCAACCCGTCACCTGATATCACAACTCGAGCTGCCTCTGATATATGGCATGTAAAAGGACTCCCTACATCAGAAGAGAACATACTGTTAGTTTCTAATATCAGAAAAAATAGTAGTAGTAGTAGTAGTAGTTGTTGTTGTTGTTGTTGTTGTTGTTGTAACAGCAGCAGTAGTAGTACTAGTAGTAGCATTATGACATCAAAAAAGACAATGATGATCATACTGAAGAGTGCCTAAATGACAATTTCAGACCCCGCACATGCAGAAGAACACTAGCCACTTCTTATTACAGCAAAATTTCATTAACCCAACTTGCGCAGGACTGGACAGGTGTTGAATTATCAAATCTGGTTTATGAGACGGTAACTATACTAACCCAATTTCTGACATGTAATTTTGTTTGTTACACTGCTTATACTTGGGCTGTACAACTGATCAGAGAGTACTCCATTTGGATATCTCCATTATCTACTGGTTCAAAATTATTAGGCTCCTCTTCTGTGTTTTCTGGAACCTTCATAGCTGAAGAAGTTGAGGCAGTAGGAGAAAAGGGGTCTGGAGATACCCCAGTGATTGATGTACAGACACCCTTGGAGGCCTTCTTTGAACACAGCACTGAAATCTGCCTATTTCAATGACAAAGATTTTTTTCCATTCAAAAGCAAAACTTTTGGTCTTGGGACTACTTTCCTTATGTGCCAGACTACCAGGATTTCTGAATTACAAGATGTTGGATTAACAGAATTTTGCCAAATATGGTTTCCATAAAAATCAGTATAATAATATCAACAACTATTTCTTACACAAATTTAATCTAGATTTACTTCAGTCAAAACCAATTTTACACCTTAAAATCATGCATTTTCCCTCCTAACTATATTTTACAGTCGAATGGTATACAAATTCAGAGATGGGATTTACGTAAGTAAAAACTGTAAGTAAGTAATGTCTATACATACACACTATTCAGAATCTGTCCAAAGGTTTTCTGAAATGAAAAACATATGTCTGCCACCTATCAGACAATTTAATAATGCATGAATATTTATGTTGGGAAATTAAAAACAGGCATCTATGCTTTTGAAACATATACCTTTGTTTAGAGAATTGGCTCTCATGGCATTTGAAGTACTGCTTGTAAGTCATACATAGAACAAGTATATAATCTGTTATAGCAACATAAACAGACCTGAGACATGAGATTCTCAAAAACACTGAATATTAACCCTTTAAATCCGAGCTAAATCCCATTTGCCATTTGCTGACAGTATTAGGAGCTCACCATATTTTCCACGTTAGCGGGTTAAGGGTTAATATCACTTCTCCTGGAATTTTACACTGTGTAATTTTATAGATAGGTAGCACACAACATACCATCACATTCCAAAAGACTGTAATCTTAATAAACATGTTTGACTGAAGCACTGATACAAGAACTCATTTCCTTAATATAGTATTGGTAAAAACATGCCACCTTGTATCATAAGAAAGATATTCTGTAAGCCATGATTTTGAGGCATTTTAAAATGGCTTTGTAAAAGCTGAAAATTATAACACACAGAAGGCTGATACTTTAGTCAGTACAAGCTTGACAGTGTGTAGTGCACTGCTAAGAAGTACAGGGTGTTTGACTAAAGCAGTAAACTTAGAAGTTGAAATGGACCGTTGGGGAGTTAGAGAACGTGCGTGTGCTGCGGAACTGTTTATTCAGACAGGGTCCATTAGAGAGACTCAGCATGGATTTCACTGTGAAATAAATCGACAGTAAGCTCCAGCTCCAAATTCCTTCTGTTGATGAGTACGGCAGTTGTGTTAAGAAGGCTCTGTCATGTGGAGTAAGCTACCTGGTCGACCATCCTCAGTTCGTACACCCGAGGACATTACTGTTCTTCTATGAGGGTGGAGATGGGCAAGCCATCACAATCACGTCACGTCGCAATGTTGCATAGAAATTATCAACAAATTTCTAGCCACAAAGCTTCCATCAAACTATAACTTGTAGTTTCAACAAGATTTTGCTATGCCTCACACAGCAATAATTAGCATGGCTGTGCTATGCTGTTTGTTTCTGCAGCGGGTCCTTTCTCATTTGATGATGTGCTATGGCCCCTCGTTCACTGGACCTAAGAGCACCTGATTTTTTTTGTGGGGATATTTGAAAAGTAAAGTGTACAGTAGATGCCCTGTAGACTAAATGAACTCAAACAAGCAATACAAGATGAAACCATCAACATTTCAGAATAAACATTTTCAGAAATGTGCAGCTTCTTATCTCATGTGCACCTGTGCATTCAGCAGGGTGGTGGCCACCTAAAAGATTTTGTACACAAAAAGTGAAGCAATATAAAAATAATTTAAGCACAACAGTAAATTGTAACATGCTAAAATTGTCATTAATTACTTGCAGTAAAATGTTACTCATATTTATATTCAGTTCACTATTTCTGCTGGACCCTCTACATAAGCCTGTGAGTGTGTGCACTGCTGACAAGTCTACAAGCTTGAGAATGTGTGCAATGCCAACAGGAATGCAAACTTGTGAGGGTGTGCTCTGCTGACAGGTCTACAAGCTTGAGAATGTGTGCAATGCCAACAAGTATGCAAGCTTGTGAGTGTGTGCACTGCTGACAGGTCTACAAGCTTGAGAATGTGTGCAATGCCAATAGGTATGCAAGCTTGTGAGTGTGTGCACTGCTGACAGGTCTACAAGCTTGAGATTGCCAGCAGGAATGCAAACTTGTGAGTGTGTGCTCTGCTGACAGCTCTACAAGTTTGAGAATGTGTGCAATGCCAACAGGTATGCAAGCTTGTGAGTGTGTGCACTGCTGACAGGTCTACAAGCTTGAGAATGTGTGCAATGCCAACAGGTATGCAAGCTTGTGAGTGTGCGCACTGCTGACAGGTCTACAAGCTTGAGAATGTGTGCAATGCCAACAGGTATGCAAGCTTGCGAGTGTGTGCACTGCTGACAGGTCTACAAGCTTGAGATTGCCAGCAGGAATGCAAACTTGTGAGTGTGTGCTCTGCTGACAGGTCTACAAGTTTGAGAATGTGTGCAATGCCAACAGGTATGCAAGCTTGTGAGTGTGTGCACTGTTAACAGGTCTACAAGCTTGAGAATGGGTGCAATGCTAACAGGTTTGCAAGCTTGGGAGTGTGTGCACAGCTGACAGGTACACCATACTTTACCTGGAACATCTTCACCATTGAAGCGCAAATCCACAGTATGTGCAATGGCTTCCCTTGGGGTGAATGAGATTGCATATGTGTGTGGGCCTTGAGCCTGGGCTGATGTAGGCACACGTCCACCATTGACTGTCACTTCAAGATTACCTGGGCCTGCCTGACTGGTTTCAACTGTTGGAAATAACTCTCATATAGACAGAATTACTAATAACAAATACAGCAATATTTCTATTCAAAACTGAGTTTTATAAATAATAAAATTCAAGTAAATATCACACATACAAGTGCATGTGTTTAAAGTGCTTGTTCCTGAGTCATAATTTAAAAATGAATTTTTGAATCATATTAACATAAAGTATCAACCAGCCTCAGTAATATATGAATTAGTATTGTAAGTTAATTAAACTTCCCAGATACCAGATACAAACCTGCTTTATATTAAGCAATTTCAGTACACCTATATGCTTTAAGACGCATTAATTTCACAAGGGATTTGTAAACTGAGTAAAACTTCAAATGACTATAGTTACACACATTTACATTTCGCTTGTTTTTTAAGAAAATAGTAAAGCATTTAATGATCATCTATTGTTACAAAGAAACTTTAATGCTTTAAAGATATAATAAACTGCCTACCAAATGATTCATTTATGCTTACCAAGGAATGTAACTGGTTTGGCCACAATGCCTTCAGTAACATTCTTGACTTTGATTGCTTTCACATCATACACCTTACAGGAGAAGGGTGACCCAGCTATGGCAACCTTGCGGTAAGCCACTGCGATGCGGTGTTCGCCAGCAACCCGAGGTGAAAACTCTACTTGGAATGTCTGCGAGCCCGTGTCTTTAACTTGGGCAGGAACTGACTGTCCATTTGGGCCTGTGAGTGTCAATCGTAACACAGGGTAACAGTGGCAGTAGTTGCTGTTGGAGTGGTCATTTTACAGTGGTAGCTGCAGTGTCTTTCTATTTTTGGTTACTTTATGAATATCTCCTGTGAGTCTCATCATAACATAAACTTGTTTGTTAGTGGCGTATGTAAGGTAACATTTTTATAGGTTACTTTCATGAATTCTTTTCCCATGCCCTCAATTTAAAACAAGGGTTGAAAAGTATACTACAAAATTGGAACCCACTATTTTTAAATGCGCTCCTTGCAATTTACATACTTCATTGGTCTCAGTGTTTATTGCTCATACAAATCTCTTAGAAGAACAATTAAAATCTCTTTCTTCTTCATATTATTAAACACACAGTCTTGTTGAGAAAAACTACATCAAGGGCACCTCCCTGAATTAGTTTAATCTCTCATACTGTATAAATATCTTTCATTTACAATACATTTGAAGTATCTTATCTACAGTCATATAATATAATATTTAAATATTCAGTTAAAAATCTATGTGATTATATACTAATTCATCTTAACTGGCAGTAAAGTTTACTTCAACTGTTAGCATCATTTACTGCTTATTTCCTTCTAGTAATTTATCACACCATGTCATAAACTTCCTTCTCACATAACTGATTGAAAATCAAATACCACTCTGTTATTAAGGCAAGTCTGTTATGTTAGGCTGCAGATACCATCTATTGCTACAAAGTTATTCACACAACACACAGTTAGAAACGATTTTTCAGTCAATTTTGTTAAATATTCACTGCCTAAAACGAGATTTTAAAATCTTCAACGAATATTTTATGTGCCACACTAAAATTGCACAGTGAGCTACTTCTGGGAAACAAAGTTCTCCATAAGTTTCACGTAAAGAGCCACTCTTTGGTGGACACTTCCAACAACAAATTTCATAGAACGTCTTTTGAAAAACAAAATGAAGGACAGGTGGGAGTCATTCATGACATTTCCATCAGTTGTTCATTTTATGTACTTTGAGCAAGGAACGCATCAAAAATAATAATTTAGCTGCAGTTTCTTTTATATAGGCCCCTAAGTTCAATAGTTTCTCATTCACAGCTTCTTCTTACACATGCATAAAACCACTGGAAATCTTGCAGTGTTAAAAAATTAATCCATGTTGTCATCTCATCACAACATTTTCAATTTCCAGTTCAAATGAGAGAAAAATGCCAAATCACTTTATGCAGCATGCTCCAATAAGGCATAGAAAAAAAAATACATAAAAGATATCTACAATTCTTTAGCATAAGCTAGCACTAGCATGTAACTGCTCTTTGTCAACACCATTAAGTACTTGCTATGAGAAGTCTGTTTCCAAAAATAAACAGAGGTTAGATACTTGTTTTTCACAACTAACAGCAGAATGCAGTATTATCAAATACCTCATGCCAGGCTTAATATACTGAAACTGGCTACACAGGTAACTTAAATTGACTGCCTGCTGACAGTTATATATGAATTAATATTTATCTATCTTCAGTCAACTTAATCTTAATAGTTAACTTTGAATACAAACTTCTCAAAATGCATTAGTCAGTAAATCAAACAAACATGCTAAGCTCCTTAAAAATTAGAAAATCCATTCCTTAGAGCTATGCTTGTGCATAATATACTTCAGAAACTTAACAAGGAAAGTCTAATTGATTTTAATTTCCTTTAGACAGCAAAATCATTAAATAAATACAATGATTTAAGAAACATTTTCTGTAAAGAATATGTGACTGAAAATATTTCAAGAAAATGTTAGGTATATTTGATTTAAAGATTTTCATTCCACTACATACAAGCATAAAAATCTACAAAATCCCTTCACAACCCATTACTACGCTGATGGTAATTTAGAGAGTTCTTCATGAAGCTGAATTAAATTTGTGTTATCTTCATGAGTTCTAGGATCCAGTTCTAATAAAAATGTGCCTTCTGCATCAACAGGACACATTCATATCATCATGATGTCATATCATCTAGAAAATGGGCACTTAAAGGATCTTATTTGTTAATATTACCCAACAGATTTCCTATACCATAAATTCTATGCCTTCTTAGGGCTTGCCCTTGCCAGAACAGTTTGTTGTCATTCAAATTCTTTGTATCACAGTCAAATTAATATTAGATATACATTATTTTTAATAGAGTGTATTAAATAACTGTAAATTTGTGGTTGTAATCTACTACATCAATGAAGTAATGACATTAAAACACATGGGTCCTCCCACCAGAAACATAAATATACTTTTTTAAGTAGACATGTAACTTGATCAAAAGGCCAATAAGGATTGTGGAAGACACATTACTACAAGGTACAAGAACATTTTCAAAGCAATGTAATAAAATTTGGTTTATATTCACAAACTAAATGGTAATGTTACTAATACAATATAACACTATATTCACCTGTTACATTACTACATTGCACTAAATTAAATCAATAAAATAGTGCATTGACAAATAATATGACTCTTTATAATGTTGTCTTCCTCTGATCCAAAGCTACAAGTTGCATTAAACAAGGGGCACATTTTGGAGCCATAATATTTGGTCCTATTATGAAGTAGCAGACATAAATATGTCTGATATATAAACTGATAATTATTCACAATACGAATTTTATACATCAAAAACTTTTTTTTGTAGCCAACAATGCTTGTATGTATTTGCAGTTTATTTAATCCTGTTGTCACTAGCTCCAACTACAGTGTCAACAGGAAGGCTTGTAACAGTAATTAATAATAACGTGAAGAGTAGCAGAAAGGATGTATACATGATGCTATGAGTATGTCCATCTTTCAGAAATGATTTTTATCACTGATCAGAACTGCCCTTCTAACTACTTCCAATTTTTACAAATCTCCAATTTAAAAGCACCTCCATAAATATATAACTAAAAAAATAACCAAGGAATGTGCTGTTTTATGAAACAGTATTAAGAACTATGATAAATAGAAGTAAATATTAATAAGCACACAAAATGAAGGCTGTAAACAGAAACCACAATGTGTGATCACCATCATTCCATCCCAGTCAATTCAGCATCAGTAGTAGAACATACAAAGCTTACAATTCATTTTAAAGTGTCCATATGGATAAAAAAAGCAGAAGGCAAACCCCTAGTAGTTAAGAAACAAATTCAACATATGAACACTGATGATAAGCAGAGGTCAGTATAAAGAATGTATAATATTGTTAAGGGTATGACCTCACAAACATGTAAGTTACTGCTACAGCTTATGCACTGTTCTCAGACCAGTTACAAAACATATTCGTGTTAACACATGATACAGAAAGATTATTAATCCATCACTGAATAATGGAATGAAATGACTCTAAATACAACAGTTAAATTACATCTCAAGTTGACAAAATTAAACAGAAACAGACAGAGAATAGTGCACTTTTGATACCCATATGAAGAAAATAAACCCATAGAAAATAGAAAACTTACACCAAAGGTAACCATTAAGGATGGCAGAAGCATAAAATTTGAAGCTTGTTGGAAGTGGTTTGCAATAGCTCCATCACCCAAACCAAATGTCACGTAAATAGTTTTGTCATATTTACTGTCATCATTGTTAATTTATGTTCTACACAACTCTGTCTGTCTATTCAGAGTCCTGTCAAAAAGTACTGCATACTTTCCAGCCCATCAGTTAGAATAACTTTATTGGGTGGGCCTCTGAAGAATTCAACATACCCTGTTATTGCAAGTAAGCATTGAGCATTCCAGGTAATTACATAATATATTACACCAACATAATTCTATTTACCAAAACCAGTCCCAAATTACAGAAAGTCTGGAATGCTCTGCATGTTAGATGTTAATAAGCAACCAAAACCAAGTTTCTAAAAATAATTCCTTGTCTCTCCTTTAAGACTAGTACAGTTTAGTAAAACTGTTAAATGGTTATGCCTACAACAAAATTATTCCGTACATCAGCTTGCTTTCACACTGTCCTGTTTCATGTATACAAGTACAGAAAACTATCTGTCAGTCTGCCTAGAAGTTTCTGTAAATGTAAAGTGTAAACATAACATCAATAAAGTCAGTATTTTCAGTAATGTCTAAGTCTGTAAGGAGTCGAACCTGCAACAAGAGAACATAAACCTTCTTAGACTAAAGTCATTTAAAATATTGCATACCTTGAATTATCCTTTAACCCTTTAAACCATGAATTAAATCCCATCTGCTATTTGCAGGCATTATTAGGAGCTCACCATTTTCTCCACGTTAGCAGGATAAGAGTTAAATCATTAACCCTTAGGCTACTGATGTCATATATAAATGGAGCACCTATTCTTGATGTTTCTAGATCACACACAACGACGCAGCACAGTCAGTAGGACTCCTCTGGACGAGTGATCAGCTCGTCGCAGAGACCTCTACCTGACAACACACGACACTCACAAC
>Ga0268261_10004253_pt1 | contig 10705 bp, 7 predicted proteins | sample TergutNc150P1_FD_190353 | JGI IMG/M metagenome (GOLD analysis project Ga0268261, IMG submission 190353) | Nasutitermes corniger P1 segment gut microbial community from laboratory colony in Florida, USA - Nc150 P1 (SPAdes) (version 2) | ecosystem: Host-associated > Arthropoda: Insects > Digestive...
GTGCCTTGGAGGCTGAGTTGGCTATTGAAAAGCTAAAAAGCCACAGATCACCAGGTATTAAACAAATACCTGCAGAACTGATTAAAGCAGGGGGTAGGACAATTCGCGGTGCGATTCATAAACTTATCATTGCTATTTGGAATAAGGAGGAACTGCCTGAAGAGTGGAAGGAGTTGGTCATAGTACCCATCCATAAAAAGGGGGATAAAACAGAGTGTAATAACTATAGGGGCATATCACTTTTGTCAAATACATACAAAATTTTGTCCAACATCCTGCTCTCAAGGTTAATTCCATATGCAGAGGAAATTATGGGGGATCATCAATGTGGGTTCTGACGCAATAGTTCAACTACTGATCACATATTCTGTATTTGTCAAATACTTGAGAAAAAATGGGAACACAATGAGGCAGTGCATCAGCTCTTTATAGACTTCAAGAAAGCTCATGATTCAGTTAGGAGGGAGGCCTTGTACAATATTCTCATTGAGTTTGGTATCCCCAAGAAACTGGTAAGGCTAATAAAAATGTGTCTGACGGAAGCGTACAGCAGAGTCCGAGTGGGTAAGAATTTGCCTGAGATGTTTCCAATTAGGAATGGTTTGAAACAGGGAGATGCTCTATCGCCATTGCTTTTCAACTTTGCTTTGGAGTATGCCATTAAGAGGGTTGAGGTAAACCAGGATGGCTTGACATTAAATGGTACGCATCAGCTTCTGGCTTATGCCGATGATGTTAACATATTGGGAGGAAGAGTACATACTGTAAAAGAAAATGCGGAAGCTTTAGTAGTTGCCACTAAGGAGACTGGGCTAGAAGTAAATGCTGATAAAACAAAGTACATGGTTATGTCTCGGGATCAGAATGCAGGGTGGGGTCACAGTGTGAAGATTGATAATAGTTCCATTGAAAGGTTGGAAGAGTTCAAATATCTGGGAATGACGTTAACAGATCAAAATCCTATTCAGGAAGAAATTAAGAGCAGAGTGAAGTTAGGGAATGCTTGCTATCATTCGGTGCAGAATCTGTTGTCTTCCAGATTGCTATCCAAAAACTTGGAGATCAAGATATATAGAACTATAATTTTGCCCATGGTTTTGTATGGGTGTGCAACCTGGTCGCTGACATTGAGGGAGGACCGCAGGCTGAGGGTGTTTGAGAATAGGGTGTTGAGGAAAGTATTTGGACCTAAGAGGGACGAGGTGACAGGGGAATGGAGAAGGCTGCATAACAAGGAGCTGAATGATCTGTACTCCTTACCCAATATTGTGGGGGTGGTAAAATCAAGACGAATGAGATGGGCAGGGCATGTGGCGCATATGGGGGAGGATAGAGGTGTGCACAGGGTGTTGGTGGGGAAGGCTGAGGGAAAGAGGCCATTAGGGAGACCAAGATGTAGATGGGAGGATAATAATAAGATGGATCTTCAGGAAGTTGGAGGGGGTCATGGGGACTGGATGGAGTTGGCCCAGGATAGGGACAAGTGGCGGGCACTTGTGGGTACGGTGAGGGACTTTCGGGTTCCATAAATGCGGGGAATTTCTTGACTAGCTGCAAAGTTTACGGGTTAGCTTCTCAAGAAGGACTCTGCTCCATGGAGTAAGTAAGTAAACTGCTTATACAGTGTAATTGGTAAACAGGACAGGCAACATACATGTAACACAACACTGAGACCCATTCGTGCAACCATTGTTGCAGTGGAAAACCATTACACATCCACAGTAACTTATGTATTTGTAGCCCTGGGTATCCAGCATGCAATGCGCATACACCATATTGTCATCTGCGGCCTGTCGGTTTTACAATACTTGTCCACATTATCTCATAAACAGCACCATTTTTGGAAAAAAACCTATTGAACATAAAATCTGTTTTGATTTTTTCCTACAACTTTTGACTGAACATTTTTCATTCCAAGAACTGCGGGAGATAAGATCAAAACTGAATATTGGTCTTAATGTAAACTACCCATTACTCTTGTCCAGTTTTAATGAAACTTGAATTGTCTCGTCAGATTTTCGAAAAAAACTCAAGCATCACATTTCACAAAATTCTGTCTCGTAACAGCCGAGTCGTTCCATGCGGGCAGGATGGTAAGGGGGTGGATGGACAGACAGAACGCAATGACGCTAAGTCACTTTTCACATTCTGCGAACACATCTAATAAAAAATGAGCATGTCGCACTGGCCAAACACTGACATGAGAAAACCACAGCACTCAATGAAATGCCTGCCACAGTGCTAATTTCTCCACTACAAATCCCATGCAGGATTTTAGAGAATCACAACCCACCAAGACTCTAGGACAACATCAAACTTCATAATTCAGTATCTCTGAATGCAATCAACATGAGGAGGAAAAACTTCATATCAATTACTTACACATCAGAATCTGGTGGCATATAAACTGTCACTAAAATCCAATGTTATTATCCCAACGGCAATGCTGATGACACTAGGTGTCCCACATATTTCATGCCTAAATCATAAAAAAGTCTAACTACTATTCTAAAGCAAACATAATGTGGAAAAAGAGGAAAACCATAATTTCAGCAACCTATTCTGTGAACACAGTTTATCAGTGGCACTGCAAATTCCATATGTCACACAGGAAAAGCAACTTCCCAGTTCTCTCACCATATCACATATTTAAGTATTCTAAAAAAAAAATTAAAGTTGTTCATTACAGAAGAATTCTGCAGAACCTACTTTGTCCAAAAAAGCACAGTTTGGAAACTACATGGCTAGATGGCCCTTTATTCAACCAAAAAACACTGCTGCTCCTTTCATTACTGTTACATGTAAGTTTAGACTCATGTAAGCATGGCATTATAGAACAGGCAATGCTATAATGAGAACTCATATAACTAACACAAATCTACATAATTATGAGGAAGATAAATGCAGAAGCATGTTTGAATTTCATGCTACATGCCAATTTCCAATCATGTAGGGGCACTAATAAAACTATGTACATGGTCATGTCATGAGATCAGAATGCAGTACAAAGTCACAATACAAAGAATGATAACAGATACTTTGAAATGGTGGAACAGTTCAAATGTCTGGGAACAACCTTAATGAATCAAAATTCTATTCAAGAAGAAATTAAGAGCAGACTGAAGTCAGGGAACGTTTGCTATCATTTGGTGCAAAGTCTTTTGTCTTCCAGTTTGCTATCCAAAAATATAAAGATTAAGATATATAGAACTATAATTTTTCCTGTTTTTTGTATGGGTGTGAAACTTGGTCGCTCACAATGAGGGAGAAACATAGGCTGACAGTGTCTGAGAGTAGGCTGCTGAAGCGAATATATGAGCCTAAGAGTGACAAGGTAACAAGGGAGTGGAAAAAACTATGTAATGAGGAGCTTAGTGATCTGTCCACAACAAATATCATTCAGGGATCAAATTGCGAAGAATGAGATGGAGGAGAATGTAGCATTTATGTCGGAGAGGAGGGGCGCATACAGGTGTTAGGTGGGGAAACCTGGGGGAAAGAAACCACTTGAAGACCCACGCATAAATGGGAGGATAATATTAAGATGGATCTTCAGGAAGTGAGATGTGAGGGCATGGACTGGATTGATCTGGCTCAGGATGGGACAGCTGGCAGGCACTTGTAAAAGTGGTAATGAACCTTCTGGTTCCATAAAATGCAGGGTATTTCTTGACCAGCTGAGAAGAGGTTAGCTTCTCAAGAAGGACTCTGTTCCACAAAGTAGGAAAGTAGTACGGGACAAAAAAAAACTCGTAATGGCTCTAGGGCTCAGTATCTACCACTTACTAAGAACTTCTAATACTAAAACTACAGAAAAAGTTCAAACACACATGAATTCCTAATGGAACAACGTAACACTGTAGTGGTGCAGCATGTTAAGTTCCTACAAACAATGAACACCATCATAGCACATTGAGTCTGAAGTTACATCTTTACTTAGACCACAGGTCCACAATTTTCCAGAAATGTGGGAGCCACCTCGAAATTCTTTAAGCCAGACCAGTAATATGAAGCAAGCTCCATAACAGACACACACTTCCGCTGTAACCTGTGAACCTCACTGTTAAGTGGCATTTTCTGACCAATGCACGTGAACTGATAAAACATTCTCGTATTTAACGGGGGAAACTGCAATCACTGTGAAATTATTAAGCACTGCTGAACAAAATTTAGTATCCTAGGTGACCATGCACCCTAGATTTGTGCACCCCTTACTCTGACAGAATGTGGGAAAATCAAAACTACAGAATAAAACATATGGCAAAGTTCAACCAAAACCAGGACTTACAGCTCCTGCACTGATGACATATTTGCCAATAACACTTTAAAGGAAACAACTAATGTGGATTATGTTAAAAAAAATTCGGTTCATACCATGCAGCAAACACATTCACGTCTCCATTACAACTGCCAGTTCAGTTAATGCATACATGCCGTCACTGTTTGTTCTAATATGAACCACATAAAAACCACTAGATTTAAAAAAACTTCTCCCCTGCCCAAGCATTCCGTGTAATTGCTACCACCATAGGATTGCGGGCTATGACAACAGTGAAGTAACTTGTCAATGGGTCTTACCAATGACTGTCAAATTCTCCAAAGGTAGTCTGCAAATTTTTCCTCTAACAATGATGTAAAGGCATTAACAATGTGACTGTCCCTGGTACATTTATGCAACTCATGGAGGTTCCAGCTGCCCTAGACCTACAAATTCTAGGAACGCTCTCATTCTACAATCAAACGAAAGTTGACAGCCCAACATCGTACACTAGTATCCATCCTCAAATGACACAAAAAGTGAATCATTATTAATGGGACTGAGACTGGGAACATCAAAATGCAAAAGCCTGAATCAGTACTCAAAAATAAGAACCAGAAAAAGCCTATATTAATCCTGGAATATAATCCAACTATGCAGTTAATTCGAATGGTAACTTCTTCAACCATACTTCCTAGACACATTCTGAATGACGAACACCACAATCCATAATCATCTGTTTAACTTACTAGAAAACAGTGGTGATCATTAAGTGTGCGAAAACACTGTACAGGCAAACGTACCCCAATTAACTGAAAGACGTTTGAGGAATTGATTCCATTGCAAAAAAAGAAGTCACAGCCAACAAAAAGATATACACCACGTTATAAACAAAGCAGCACACAGGTTTTTGGCGTCCAAATTATGATGGCCTCCTCAGCATACAGGCATGTTCCCAGACACACCATACAAAACTCACCCTGTAAGGTGAAATGTGCCATGTTCCCAAACCATGGTTTGTACTGAAATATCGAAGTTCCTTTGCAATCCATTACTAGTAGCAATGTGTCTTGCAGTCACACCCAACGCCACAAAAATTATATTTATATTCTTCAAGAGCAAAACTTCGAACACTTCTGATTCTGTATCAAGTGCCTCACAAATAAATTGGGAACATCACAGCCATGTGACGGTATTTTTGCATGATGTTCAAACCAATCCTTCCACGACAAACACTTGTTATTGTTGGGTAAACGCGTTCTCCAATACAAAACCGATATGATAATACCCAGCTTATATATATTATTTCAAAAGCGCCAAATTCGTTTAACATCTGACGGCAACGTTCGATTCAACAGAGGAAGGTCGATTACATCACGTGAAATAACAAACCTAACTCCTACTGTAAAAATAATCTACTACATACGCAATTCCCTTACGAGACCTCCTATGAATGTGCAAATATAGTGTAAATAATATTTACCACGTCAGTACAAAAAGTTGCAATTTCTTAGCCGGTAAATTGACAAAATGGCGATTCTGCTGTGGGCACTCCTTCAATGCGTCACACTATACCACCCATGCCCAGATTCCTTTCTCACACCCACCTTGACACTAAAAATTACACCCAAACAAATAACACTATTCTATCATGCATTTCTGGTTTTTACTTACGACTTATAAAAATAACCTCGTAGGAACTAAGTCCTTCGCACTAGTCAAAAATAACTACACACTATAACACTCTTCTTGTTTCCGACGGAATCCTCAGTCCAAACCGGGGGTTACACAACCGGAAATAAGGTACAAAATAAGTCAACATAAACGATGAATTGAAATATTTAAAACGTTGTCCTACAATTTAACACCTTTCCGTACACATAAAATAAACATAAAATTACGCTTACATTCCCATGAGAAAGTCATATAGATCAGATAAAAAATAAATATATGAGTAGAGTTTTTTTTTACCACATGGGGGTATGTTCGGAAAATTGTGTAGGTTGGTGTGTGGCGACTCAACAAGAAGAAAATGGAATACAACCTGCAGGCGGATCGTGATATATATCACGCAAATGATCCAGGAATCTTCTCAAAGCAGGAGGCATTTTAAGCGTACTTAAATTTGAAGTATGCATATTGCACGACAGAAAATCAGCCAGTCTGCTCAAAAGTACTGTAACTGGGCACATAATTGATAATATGTACTGACCATAGACAAAAAACAAACCGTATTACATTCATTGCATTTTTCTAGTGCAGCCAACCGTATTAATGTCTAATGGATTTTTGCCCGCTGTAACGGAAACAGTGACGGTGTACAAAACTTTAAAAACCAGTTTGTCCTTACATAGTTGATGGACAGTGAAGATTTTATTGCAATTGCCTATTAATCATGAGCAGCAATAGGTATGTCAATGTCAGTCTCTTAATGTCAATGAAAACGTGCTATGATTTTCTTCTTTGCTGTTACTGTTGCAGCTACTTTTTGTGTTTTGAATGCCGTCGATCTGGTAGTACAGGTAGTAAATTATGACAATAACTATAAATATTGACACAACCAGATCACTTCTAAATAGTTTTACTGAGATAATTTTGTATTTGCTACACCAACGGGGATGTTTCTCATAAAATTAATCTTTGCAAATCGAGGTCTTATCCACCGATACAAGAATTTGAAAAAGAAACTATATAATAACAAGAAGAAGTTTTTCGATTAAGAATGCCTAAGGCAAAAATTAATACCTAATTACTCCAGTGCCAAATTTTCAAATAACATTCTTATAAAACTTATAAGAAAATAGACTCTTAATAGAAGATGAAATCAAATTTCTATGTACCAAAAAACAAAACCTAAATAAACAAATATATTATACGTATATTGAACTAGACATATAAATAAAACTATTTAAAGTGAGTTGGTTGTGATTGTGAATATTTATAGATACCGTATTTGCTACACCAACGGGGATGTTTCATATAAAAAGTAAACTGTGATTAACCCTTATCCTGCTAACGTGGAAAATAAGGTGAGCTCCTAATAATGCCATTAAATGGCACATGGGATTTAATTCGGCATTTAAAGGGTTAAGCCTATTCAAATGTGCCCAACCATGGATCAGTGTATCTGACAACATGTATTCCCCCTTTTTTTTTGCATCCTTACCAACTTTCAGATTGTACAAGATGATCAGTGCTATAGTCAGAGCACAGATCATGTGGAGAGTGCTACTAAACATATTGCACATTACACGTACATGTGAGACTTCATTCTTCTGCCACAATGGAGATGAGGGCTTTGCTCTTCTATGTTGTTATGCAGCGCATGTGGCTAGTAGTTTACTGATGTTTAAGGACAGCCTGTCTTCAAGGAAAAAGCATGCACACATAGATAAATACATCTGGAAAGGAGTCACGCATTATTGTACCACACCTGGTTCACTGTCTGTGGTTGAAACATGCTCCCTGGTTATTGAAATTTTGGTAGTGACACCAGTAATGCAGCTTTCTACCATACCATAGCCCATGCAATACAAATGTCATTGCCTCTCCTCCCCTTCACCACACACCACAACACATGACAACTTTCAGGGATGGCAAGTGAGATACATAACTGAGCTGCACCACTAACTTCCACAGTTCCAAAAATTTACTTTAGAAATTAATATCATCATTAACTGATAACTTGACATGCACATTCAGTTAAACAATAAAATTAAATCCACTGAATTCTTGAAGACATCACTGAAAAAATAGGTCATTTTAATAAAATTCACAAAATTATAAACCAACACACAATGTACATTTTTAGATTTACATGATAAATTTATGTATGTTATTAATGCAAAAAAAAAAATACTGTGAAGTCCTGAGTTTCTTCCAGTAGTATCTGCAGTATCAGTAGTAATTGAGGATGACCAGTAAATTTTTTACTTACAAATTGTGAACTTGGATGGTTGCATTATTTGCAGTGGTGTACATTAAATACTGCATTTACTCATATGCAAGACAAAGTTTTGTCCTTAAATATGTGAGGTCTTATTAAATTCACTTTTGAAGCATGGAGGTGGACCACACCAAACAGAATAACTCTGAACATGTCCATGCAGAGTCTGCATCACCAAATTGCCATGTTTAAACAAAAGAGAGAATAGAGTATGACTGAGTTAGATGGAACAGTCTTCTTTTTTGGGGGGACTTTGTCCATTGTCCATCGTTTAATTTTTTTAAACAAGCAAGACGTTCCAGAAGCTGGGTCTGTTTCCATTTTCAGGTAAAGAAGCACCTAACTTAGTGGACCGTTTAGAACTATTGTCAGTCACTGAGTACCATAGAAACAATCACTTGTTAAGATATGCACCTGAGAACAATGTAGTCCAATAATAGGAACAGGAAACTGGCTGTTAATAACATTAAAATTTAACCACAAGACTCAAAAATAAAACCTGGACCAATCCACAAATTAAAAAGTCATAAAAAGAGCCATGAACTCATACTGATCACACATACATACGTACCTACATACATACGTTTATACATACGAATGTACGCATGTACATATGTACATGCATGCATATATATATATATATATATATATATATATATATATATATATATGTACATACATACATATGTACGTACATACATTTATTTTGTAAATTCAAAACGCCTGTCGAACTGTAGCTGCATACGAAAGAAGTCTCAAATGTGCAATACACAACACAATAAACACAAGACTAGCACATATTTACAACACAGAAATAGTACAAATCCAATCCCAAAAAAGAATAAATGTAAAATATAAATAAAAGACTAGGAAATTTTGGCAAGTTATAAATGTTACTTTTATATTCTTAGTGTACATGAAATGTTAAACAAACAAATTCATACAAAGTGTATTGACAACCAACAAATGCAATTTAATTTTATTGATGTACTTTCATTGTAGTATTATCACCAACATGTTTCGGCCAGTAATCCAGCCATCTTCAGGGTAATTTCTTTGATACAACAATTAAGTTGTAATTAAATGTGTCAGAATCACTCCACAGTATTAAAAGGCATATAATTTCTAGTTAAAATTTACTGTTGAATATTAGATTGAAATATGAGCGACTATAAAATATCAGACATGAAATTATTTTGAGTGGAGTGATGTTTACAGTAGATACATGAGGTGATTTATAATCTCTAATAAAAATTACGATATATATTTTTTAACTGCAATTGGGTTGACACCCAGTGGATGTAGTACAGTACAGTACACATTTAACACAAACAATACACAGAAAAACACAATGAAACAGAATACCCAGAATGGAACATACATAACAATAAGAATACAAAGCATAACAATAAGAATACATAACAAAACAATAAGAATACATAATTTACAAAATTAAACAGAAGCATACAAAAGATGGAACCATATATACAATCATACAAAACAGAACCAAAAGAATATGACAAACTGTGATAAGCAAAAGAGCCATATAAACAGCAAACCTCATATCATATACATATATTCTAATAATGATAGACGCCCTGTTACTAAGACCTACACTCCACTTCACCCCACTTGTCAACACTTCACTTCTTCCCATTTAAACTTCACCCAACTACACTTCACTACCCTCTCATGTGGCTTAACCCCATTTAAATTTCCTGCTGCTCTATTCCACCTCACATCATTACACTTCATCTCACTTCACTTCACTGCACTTTAAGACAATTTTCACCACACTTCTATTTGTTTCATTTCACCCTGTTTATAATTGCTTTCCTAACTCTGTTTCTAAATATTTTAGGTTTTCAAGAGAAAGTCCCTAATGCTTCTGCAGGTAGTCGGTTCCAGTTTTTTGTGGTTTTATTTACAAGGGAGTACTTCCTGACATCTGTTCTTTGCTTCCTGTCCTTAATTTTCCAAACATGGTCAACCGTACTCAAATAATAAGGCCTTCGCAACCCGTCGCATATAGCTGTCCAAGTCTTTTCCCCAGAGTACATGTGAAACAGTGCGCATAAGTGTGCTATCATCCTATGCTGAGCCAGGGTTACTCAGCCAGAATCAATTTGTATCATTAGTAAATTAAGCAGCTTTCTTTTGTTCTCTTTCTAACACATTTATCTATCCTTCAATGCATGCAGCCCAGCATGCAGCCCCACATTCAAGATTTTTGTGATTTTCCCTTATATTATACAATTATCAGCGAAGAGTCTAATATTAGAGTCTTTGTTCCTCCAAATATCATTTACATACACTAGAAATAGTAGTGGGCCCAAAATTCTCCCTTGTGGCACCTCCAAGGAAGTCAAAGTAACCTCAGGTGTGCCACAAGGGAGCATTTATATATATATATATATAATATTTAATATCTAGTATGTATTAACATATATATATATATATATATATATATATATATATATATGTTAATACATTACTAGATA
>Ga0268261_10004254_pt1 | contig 10703 bp, 9 predicted proteins | sample TergutNc150P1_FD_190353 | JGI IMG/M metagenome (GOLD analysis project Ga0268261, IMG submission 190353) | Nasutitermes corniger P1 segment gut microbial community from laboratory colony in Florida, USA - Nc150 P1 (SPAdes) (version 2) | ecosystem: Host-associated > Arthropoda: Insects > Digestive...
GGGGGGGGGGGGGGTTTCGGTTATTATAAAATATAAGGCGTAGTAAATTAGGGAATACAGTACAACATATGGTTGAAATGATTTTGGTTTTGTGGTGGGATTAATATATAATAGAGTTTCCAGTCTTTTCGGTATTCCCTCCAATGTTTGAAGTTCATTTTTTGTTGCTTTTTGGTTAATGAACGTCTTGGTTTTAGGTGTAAAGGTCCACTGTATCATGTACTGTTTCTCTGTTGATCGAGGTCCGTTCTGTTGAGGTAGATTCGTTATGTGGCATCCATACTTTGGTCTTTGGTACTTTGTCTATTTTCTTGGGTTACTTGTTATTGACGAAATGGATCCTGTGCTTTCTGCGTTGTGTTTAACGTGCTTGTACATTATTTTCATATGTTTTTGTGTATGGTATTCAGTATGTTTTCTGTGTGGCTCCCTCGGTGTCTGACGGGATTCAAAAAAGATGTTTAACTCCAACATAGCTATGATTAGAAGTGACAAATAAGGCCAATACATTTAATAGTGGTAGTACATGTGATGCAATGCTCAAAATTCTGTATACAATTCTATTTAAATGCAGTTCTTTCACTGTGGTATGTATGCATCTGTGCCGTATACCAGCAGCAGGCTGCATGAAACACCTAAGATATTGTAAGTATTTCACTAAGTATGTAGGAATAATTTATGTTGATGCAATTTTTTATATTAACAACTTACATTCATAATATTCATTAAAACCACTCTCCCTCCCCTTGTGTTACATCTGAGTACAATAATGCTCATTACCTTTGCACTTTGGTACTCCATTCAACTGTTTGCACTCTGCAGCCACTGGACAGTCTTCATTGTTACTGCACTCAACTGGAGCATGGCATCCATCATGATATGGATCTCCTACTGTACCAACCGGACACAAGCATTTGTAGGATCCTCGAGCATTGTCACATCGAGCGCCTGAGCCACACGGTGAGTCCGCACAGAAATCAATCAACTGGCAACCTATCCGTGGATCTCCAGTATACCCTGGCTGGCAGTAACAAACCTAGAAGAATGATTACTACTTTACTATGTGACAATTCTTGACTATGCTTTTCTTTTAAACTTTCTATCATTTAAGTTTCTTTATTTTCACTTCATCAGCATATGCATATCCAAAACAAAAATGTTTGTAACTGGCAATAACTAGACATAGTATAGTTCCACTAGTGCCCATCTACTTAAAGAATGGCTTTCAATATGGAGTAGGGGTGGTACAAATGTATGTCCTAAAATTCCAGTTTTGCTCTACTCCTATGGGCCAGACTCAAAAGTCAGAGAAATTCCTTGCATAACAGAGACTTTCTCAAGAATTATTATCAATTCTTTTCTGAAGAAAATGAGCATAAAAGTTAAAGTTTAGCATCTATGCCAAAAAGGTTATACTGTATCTTAAAGTAGTCACAGAATGTAAAATAAAAATAAAAGCTACAGTTGTAGAATATACTTTGTTTGTTGGTAGTAAGACAGCAGTGTAGATGTTTTGAATTACTTGTTCTCGTCCTCGTTTCGCTTCATATGTGTTAAAACACAAAGCTTAACTTTGCAGCTGTTCATTACACAAAATCCATCCAAACCCTACAGTAACTGTCATAGTTTCATGCACAGACCAATAGAAATGTAGGACAGTTTATGCTTTATGTTTTGTATGCTACCTCCACTCTTGTTTAATCCCTTCCTGACAAACTCTGATGGTGATGGTGACAATAACAACAATAATAACCATCTGGAAGCTTAACAATGTACCTATGTGCTCCTTAGACATCTCAGTGGAAGGAGCAGTAACAAAAAAACCTCCTACAATATCTAGATTATATAGGTTGAACCAAAAAACATCCGAAGAGTGGGCCAAAAAGCAGTGCTATTACAAAAGTGCCATACAGTAAGCCCTTGACCTTAGGGGAAAAAGTGAATTTCCTTCCCGTGGCTGAGCCTAGTCCCATCAACAATCTGGGATAGGTGAAAGTTTCCCAGCACGTAGATGATGAGAAGTGTGATTAACAACAACAATAATAATGTATTTATAATAATAGTAACAATAAAGAGTTCGGTTACCTGTTCATGATTTTGAGCTGAGCAAAGAGCATTGATTCCACAGGGGTTTTTGACCAAGCACGCAATTTTGCATGTGTAGTCTTCACACAATTTGTCATTTGAACACTGTTCATTAGTTTCACATTCAATGGGCTGACACCCAATTTTGTCATCTCTTGGATTACCATGGTAGCCTGGTTTACATGTGCACACTGGTTCATGATGCTGTGGCGTGCATTCAGCATTGCGACCACAGGTAACTGGGCCATCACATGCATTCAAGCATTCTGCTTGACCCACAGCATTTTCTCTGCATTTCTCTATGTCACTGCAGTCATAATCCGTTCGACATCGCACTTCCTGCACACAAATGCTGTTCTGGCAAAACTGGAAGGCAGGACAGCTGTCATTTGATCTGCATGTTGGTTGACAGACGCCTTGAATACACAGTTGATCACTGATGCATTCACGTGAACTGGAACACTCAGCTGCAAGTACATAAAATAAAGCATGCATTTTTTCTTTCTTCATGTTTCTCATCATTTAATATTTATACCATTATGATCATAAAATTATCTGCTGTTCTGAGATTCTCACATAGGGACTATGATAAATACTGTCTACTGGGATGTGACACCATGCAGTCTGGTTCATCACTACATCCTAGCAGAGGGCAATGTTAATGACAATATCGGCTACATAAATGATACACCAGCAAACAGTAATACTGAAACATGTTTTGTGACTACAGTAGGTTTAGAAGTAGGTGACAGGAAAAAGTTGATATCACAGTAAAGAATTTATACTCATATTGATTATGCATTTAATATAGACAAATCATTAATATCTGCCAAAATAACCTCCTTCAACCACTGCCCAAGTTCTGACAACAGTTCCCCATAATACTCATGCTCACATGTGCAAATCCCATTGTTACATCTTGTACCAGCTGGACACTGGCTGTTTGTACCACAATACTGCACAGGAACACATCCTAGGTGAGGGTTGCCTGTGAAACCAGGCTGACAGGAACAAACTCCAACATGGTTAACAGGCAGACAATCAGCAGACTGCCCACACACATTTGGTAATGAACAGGGGTCCACACAACGAGAATCAATACATGCTTTGTTTGGGGCACAGTCATTGCTATCTGCACATTCCAGCTGAACACACTCAACCTGTATAAAAATAATACAAAAGTGAATGTGTTGCCTTAAAATTATACTTTTTCTGTTTCAGTAGAATTAAAATTGTGAGTGTAGAGTTTATAGATACTCATATATGGAACTTAACAAAATTATCTTGAAACATTACACAAAATATGTATTAAAATAAATTATCTTCATACAAATCATCACTTCAGAAAGACAAAAAAAAAAGGACTACATTTATTTATATACAGTACTTCTGATTTCTCAAAGTGTGATTTTTATTGACCCTGCCTGTCCAATAAGCATGAAGAAATCTACTGCTGAGATTCTATCACTGTTTCTGTAGGAATTTATTTTGTGAGTACTTGAACCACAACCTTTTGCCTAGTATACACAACTGAGAAAAATTCAATACATTAGCAAGAAACAAGCATCATCTTTACTTATCTTAAAATATATCCATGGAAAGACTCTAAAAATTATGCAGTTTTTTGTCTAAAATTTTTACTGATAGACATGGCTAAAATTCACAGATTTGTTTCAAACAAGATTCAACAGATCTGACCTTAGCATCGCCTCGAGTCTGAGGAGGACAGCGACACACAGCTGTGTGTGCTGTAGGTAGGCAGTCGGCATTACGGCCACAAACAACAGAATTTTCGCAAGGATTTCTACAACGGTTGTCCACACATGCAGCAGTTGATGGACAATCTGAGTCAGTAAAGCAGTCGCCAGGTTTCCTGCAACCAGCTGTCACTGGGTCCCCTACAAGACCATCTGGACAATGACATGTAAAACTTCCAGGTGAATTCTTGCAGCTGTAAGGAGTAAATGATTAAGTTTAAAATACTTGATATAGACATTAGAAGAGCAACAAGTGAATTATTAAGTTTACAATACTTGATATTTAATTTAGAAGAATATCTAATGTATCTTCAATCCCTTAAGGACAAGGACAAGATCCATATGGGATCAAAGATAACTTGCATGTTTCTATACAAAGAAAAACTACAACAGGTTAACATACAACCTTTTAACTATATCTGATGAATATGCCACAATAAATATTAATGTTTTATTTTTCTAATATATTATAATATAAATATACTATTTAAATCACAGTTTGTAAAGCCCATTAGCTCCAAGAATACTGCAATGTAATACAAATTACTTTTGTAATCTATTATATTTTACTAAGTTTTAAATCTTGGTGTAGAGCTCCCTGAAGATGGTATGATTCCAAAACATGCAGGAGTGACCTAAAATTGTTTTCTTATCTATATCAAAGGTGCATTGTTGGTGTCATGAATGAACAATTTAATTCAATCAAAATGAATGAAATAAAGAATGCCAAAATAAAAGCTTTAAATGTTTAGATATGTTTCTTTAAACATACACTGAAATTAAGTCTCCTAGGAATCAATGTTTTGCCATAACAAAAATGACTGCGTAATTTTTATATTGGTACGCATTTTGTAACATGATGTGGTGCTGTATGAAAAATGCTACAGCCACAATAAAAGCAGCTGCCTGCCTCACAACTTATCTTCTGGCTTGTCAGCTGCTTGTCAGATTACACATGTAATAAATACTATGAGGGTAGCAAAGATGGGTTGCATGCATTTCAAAGTGACTATCTGGTATAGGAATGAAGTAAAAAATCAAGGCACATTTATATGATATAAAAAATAAATCTTCTTTTCCATACATTGCTGTGCTGTGACATGGATCTTCTAGGCACTCATCAATGTCCACACATCTTCCGCTGTCAATTGTATAGCCTTGGAAACAAGAGCAAAGTCCTTCATGATTTTGTGCCTTGCAGGTTCCACGCCCACAGTTCACTTGATCACATGGATCTGGAAGAAAAGTCAAGGAATATATTTTATTATTCAATTGTAAATGGCACACTACATTAAACAAGAAATGTTCTTCATAGTATGTAATTTGTGCCTACATTTGAATTTGGAATGTACATTAAAACTAGGGGTAGAATACACAATTCAGCAAAGCATGTACTCCAGTTAAAAAAAAAAAAAAATGTTTGATTTTCACATTAAATCACTCAAAGATTTCATCAGACTAATCTCAAAATTTCTCTTTGCAAATAATGAAAATCAGACAATTTTCAAAACATTACCTACATATAATTACATGGGTGGACCTTGAGCTTCAAGACTCCATTAACAGAGCACCAAATTGCCTTTATGAAAATGAATACACAGTCAACTCTGGATTAACCACAGTAATGGAGGGACAGAAATTACATTCCCAATATTAAAGGGAATATTTTAAAGAAGTCTCATACTTATTTCTTATACATTTTGGTTTATTTCTTTCTTATAAGTTGCCAGTCCTTAATGCATCAGCAATTACTGCATTGCTAATGCACTGTAGTTTCCAAAGGTAGTTACCAGTATTATGACTACAATAATTTGATTCTGTGGAAGTAACCTCATTTTTAACAGCTACCAATCACAGGTAATTTTAGCCATGCAGCTTTTTAAAACTGTGTTCAAATTGTCACAACTAGCTTACCGACAGCAGAGTTACAACTCCATTATATCTAGGAGTAATGATACAACTGCAACTATGTAATTAAATTCAGTGCCTCATGAATGGAATAATACATCAAAATTAGTTTCAATGATTAAATTTATCACAGGGGAGTACATGAGGCAAATATAAGGAGTGTATATTTTGTGGGGCCCCACATTCAATTGTTGCAAAAACCTGCACCTGGATAATCATGAGTTGACTGCTGTACTGGTTGCAGAAACATATTATACTTGCATACATACTCATGCACTTGTGGCTCTGACCATCACAGAATCTGTCAAGTGAGCAGTCATCGTTTGAAAGACATTCCACTTTGAAGCATCCCACAGCAATATTGTTCGGGTCTCCAAGATGTCCAGCTGGACACGAACAGACAGCGACATGGTCAAAAACGTTACAAACAGCATTTGGTCCACACTGGACACCTGCAGTTGTTACACAGGGATCTGTGCACTTCCCATTCTTGCATGTCAAAGTATCACTGCAGTCAGTATCATGATGACATTCACTGGGAGTCACACAACCTGGGTCCAGGAATGGGTCCCCTACAGTTCCCAAAGGACACACACATCGGTATGACCCTGGATCATTGACACACTCAGCACTTGGATGACAGGGTGAATCTTTGCATTCATTGACGTCAAGACAACCGGACAGATCAGGTGTGAAACCACTGCCACATCTACAAGAAAATAAAGTCAATTAAAGAAGCATACTGGAATAAAATATTAGGTTCTCACAGTAAAGAATATTAAGGCTACAGTTTCCTGAAACATGTCACTGTATATTAATCTTCTGCCTTGAAGATGGTAGCAGCAGGTTTCTCCAGACACTGGTAACCTTCTACCGGACTACAAGGTGTCATAACCATAAAACCATAATCTTAAGGAAACTGCAAACTAACATTCAGAATACAAAGAAATATTTTGGTGTGTGGATGGTTATAATTATAGAGCATAAAGCATGAATGTAAAAGATAACAATAAATTAACATCTGTCACATTAAACATTTTTCCATGTGTTTGAGAGCAAAGCAGAAGTTTAATACATATAAAACAGGGGACATATTACAGAATAATTATTACAATAACCAGCCACAGACTCAAACAGAGAGGCACTGACAAGATATGTACTTCAAATGGAATGGTCTTCATATTCATGTAAAAACCTATTGGGATTTTTGTGTGGTGTTCTTCACAGATTGAGAAATTTCACTTCACAGGTGGCACTACATATTAAAATACCTTGCACCAGAGATACACATATCATATGCACCAGGTCACCAAAACAACTAAATTTTGCAAGGTGGCACATGTTATTTGTCAGTCCTCAGTATGGGACTTGTAAATGCCACCGTTATGGCACTTAAAATTTTGAGCTGGTTCCTATATTTTTGGAAAATTTGTGTACCCCTCTCTTACCTTATGTTTTGGCATGTAATTAAAGTTATATTAAAATAAACAACAGTTGAGAAAAGAAAGACCTATTATTAGAATGAAGATCTAATAACAGACACTAGCCCCATTATCGCCTGAATTATTCCCGTTTACTATGACATGGTTTTGAAATCATGTTTTCTGTTGTGAACTGAGAAAAGAAGCAGTAATGTTAATACATGATAACACTGCAAAAGAGATTTATTAGAACTGCCAACAAAATTACCTGCACTTGTTGTGTATGCATATTTCATTTGCTTTACAATCTGAATCAGTGCCACAGCCAGGCTGACACTTTCCTTCAATACACACTTCACCAGGTACACAATTGCTGTCTCCATAACACACCTTCACACACAAAGAGTTAGCGCACCGCTCTCCTACAGCACATTGTGAGTTGTCTACACATGGCACTGTACACAGATTGTTCAGACAAGAATGTCCTGAAGGACACTCCACACTAGAGCCACAGCCTGTGGGAACTCTTACACATCCTTGTTGAGGCACTGGATTTCCCACAAATCCATCAGGACAGGTACATTTGGTAACATGATTCACACAGTGGCACACTGCATTTGGACCACAAACACCTTCTTTCTTGCAAGGATCTATTCAGAACATTCAAAACATACAGTATTTAATTATGACTGTTGCTTAACATAACATGAATTAAACCCAAATTGTTTGGAGAAGATATACAAAAATTATCATTAAAAATGCTGCATCTGCAGGGGACAAACTTTTACCTTGACACTTGTTATTGACACAAGCATGTTCACTAGGACAGTCCTTGCTAGACCGGCAACCAATGAGGCAGATACTGGAGACACAAGCCTGGACAGCTGGACACTGTGTGTGACTTGCACAGGGCAGTGTGCACATGTTCTGTACACATCGCTCACCATATGTACAGTCCTCAGCATTTCGACATGCAACTGTGAAGTAAACACAGCTTTCAGACAAGCAATACTTCAAACTGGCTTCTATCACACAATAGTCCATCAGATTTACTCCTATTTCCTATGACAAAACTCTGGGTAAAACTGACTCTAATTGAAATAAGGTACACTTTTCAGTATGTACACACGTACTTTTTAACTTCTATAACTTACCTTTGCATTGTCCACTGTGACAAATAGCGCCCTGGCAGTCTGCATCATTCTGACAAACAATGGCTGTCCTCAAGCAGCCCCCAGTAGGACCGGATGGTCCAGCTTCAAACTTCGGTGGACATGTGCACACAGGTTTTCTATTTACTACACTGCAGAGTGCATTTGGTCCGCAGCCACCATCACATGGATTCACACACCTCCCAGCCATACAGGTTGACTGGGGTGGACAGTCAGAATCTCCACTGGGGCAGTTACCTTCTGGGTGACAACCAGATGTGAAAGGATCTCCCACATGTCCGACAGGACAACGACACGTATGACCTGCAGGTGATCCCTCACAAATAGCAGATGGATGACAAGGATTTGGACTACACACTTCAGTAGGAACACATTCCACATCTGGCAACGGATTGCCTCGGAAACCTGGGGGACACTGGCATACAGGGCGGTGGTCTTCTGCTATGCACACTGCATTGTGCCCACAAGAATCTTCTTCACAAACATCATAGCATGTATGAGTTAACCTATTGCAGAGTTGTGTAGGTGGACAGTCAATGTTATAAACACACGGTACAGTCTTACAGCCTGATTCTGGGTCATTTGGGTCACCAGCATAGGGCCCTGGAGGACATTGACATTGTGCAACATGGTTGTTAGCAAGACATACAGCATGTGGGCCACACTTCACAGAATCACAGGCAGGTTTACAAACTAGAATTCCAGTTTCCCCATCAGATTTGCACGTATCAGATTCAGGACACTGTGCGTCAGTCATACATTGATTCCTCAATGCAGGTTTGCATCCATTCCGATCATTAGGATTTCCTGTGTAGCTTGGTAAACACTGACATTGTCCCTGATGTCCCAAGGCCACACAAACAGCATTCGCAGGACAAGTGAATTCAGAACAAACAGAGACACACTTGAGAACACCCAAAGCATCAGGTCGACATGCAGACGTTTGTGGACAATCTGTATCAGCTGTACAATCAGGCAGAGAAGGTTTCTCACAAGCAGAGCTCACAGGATTCCACACAAATCCATCCAAACAGTTACACGCTGGGTGGCCAAACTGATCAAGATGACATTCCTCATTTTGAGAGCAAGCGACATTAGAACACGGATTCAAGCATGCATGCAAGCCATCTTGAGTGATAACACATACCAAGCCTTTGGCACAGTCACTGTCTGTATTACATTCACCTTTAGGGGCTACTCTCTCTAGCTGACAACCCATGAGAAGATCACCTGGATTGCCAATGTATCCGTCAGCACAAATACATGATGAACGATGGTTATCAACCACACAGAGAGCATTAGGGCCACACTGAAGCTTGCTACAAGCATCTACACATTTTCTGACACCCTTTCCAAGCTGGAAGCAAATTTCTGCTGCAGTACAATCAAAATCATTCTGACACTGGCCTCTTAATTTGCAGCCTGACTTAATATCACTTGGGTTGCCTGAGAAACCCGGAGGACAAACACATTTTCCAGCATCACAAACTGCACGAGGACCACATCTTACACTGTCACATAAGTTTTTGCAGCGACCACCATCACAGGAGTACCTATAAAGAAATAGTATGTTTATACAACCCCAACAGTACACATATGACAAATCAGTAATGCAGTATAGGTACTGTAATAGAATTTATACATAGAACTAAAATTTCTTGAAAAAGATGTCAGGAGTACATTAGAGCTATTTAGCTATTGAAATGCAAAATTCCATTTAATTTTCCAAGAGTGAAATTTATATTCTTTTGCTGTACCAGATGGCTACTCTTTAATGGATAAGATATGGAGACAAAGTATCAACTTCAAACACATGGAATGAACATACCCTGAAGGACACAGAACATCCTTGCCACATTTGCAAGTTGCTGGATCATCACAACTTCCTGGAGGAACAATCTGACATACTGAAAATGGGTTTCCAACATATCCTTCCTTGCAGCGACAATCATAACTGCCAGGTGTGTTGATGCACACTGCATTGATTCCACATGCAGTGCCACTACATTCATCAACATCTGAAAATGAGCAATGAGAAATAAATATTTTGATCTTACCGTACTGGCCAGTGCATGACTCACAACTTGCCACCTTCATGTGCTGACTGTCTTGAAATCTGGGAGCTACAACTTCCTGGAATCTGCAGGGCCTGTCCAGGTCTGCAGATGGATTGCTTTACCTACATTACCTTACTATAAATGCACGACCACTTACAAAAACTCGCCACATTTCACAGCACACTGGCAAGTTCATTTAAGTCCTTTGTCTTCAAGAATGGAATAATTTAACCCTTAGGCTACTAATGTCATATATATATATATATATATATATATATGGAGCGCCTATTCTTGATGTTTCTA
>Ga0268261_10004255_pt1 | contig 10701 bp, 10 predicted proteins | sample TergutNc150P1_FD_190353 | JGI IMG/M metagenome (GOLD analysis project Ga0268261, IMG submission 190353) | Nasutitermes corniger P1 segment gut microbial community from laboratory colony in Florida, USA - Nc150 P1 (SPAdes) (version 2) | ecosystem: Host-associated > Arthropoda: Insects >...
AGTAACACACAAACACACACACACACACACACACACACACACACACATATATATATATATAGTGTGGTATGCTACAACGAACAGTTTTTATCAGTAACACCAGGACGCTACAACAAACACGGAGAAATACTATCGGCCGACGTAGCACGCGCATTCGCATGACATGTCGGGCCTTCCCGCTTTGATTAGAGCGTCAGTCATCATCTTGGTTATCGTTTGTAAGGTTCAGTCATCAGTTTAGTTAAGTTATATGCTTATTTGCGCCTTTAGCAGTGAAAGTATCTATTTTTTTTTTTTATAATTCTGCTATATAATTTTAGCCATGAGCCAGCATAATAGAGTGAGAAAGCTAATTAACTCAGACATTAAGAAAGAAATAATTTCCAAGCGAGAAAGTGGAAAAGGTGTAGGAGATATAAGTGCTGAGTATGGTATAGTTAAATCAACGATCAGTACAGTTTTAAAAGACAAGGAAGAAATAAAAAGTTCACAGGTCGCGAAGGGAATCTATAGGTTAAGCAGTTCAAGTTGTAATATTACGGAACAGATGGAAACTTCTATTAGTGTGGATCGATGAAAAACAAATGGCAGGTGATAGTGTCAGTGAGGCGATTATTTGTGAAAAGGCCAAACAAGGAACTTGGTGCTAAGGCTCCTAGTACAAGTACTGGTCCTGGGAAGGAGTTTTTTTGGCACCAATGGGTGGTTTACCGGATCTAGGAAAAGGACTGGATTACACAGTGTTATGAGGCATGGTGATGCTGCTAGTGGAGATGGGGACGCTGCTGAGCAACATTGTGAGAAATTTAAGAAAATAATTGAGGAGGGAGGCTTTGTTTCGCAGTAGGTGTTTAACTGCGACGAAATTGGCCTTTTCTGGAAGAGAATGCCACTCAGAACATACATCACGAAGGAGGAGACCACCTTGCCTGGCCATAAGTCGATGAAGGGCCGGCTTGCATTGCTCTTTTGTGCCATTGCTTCGGGGGACTGCAAGGTAAAATCACTGCTCTTGTACCATTCGGAGAACCCCAGAGCTTTTAAAAACATCAGGAAAAACCGCCTTGGAGTTTTGTGGCGTTCCAGCCACAAGTGACCAGGAGTCTTTTCTCCGGCTGGGTGACTGAGGTGTTTGGCCCCACTGCCCGTGACTACCTAAGGAAGAAGGATCTTCCATTGAAGGTTCTTCTGGCCATGGACAATGCTCCAGCCCACCCTCCTAATTTGATGGAAGAATTACCAGATGAGTTCAGTTTCATCATGGTCCACTTCTTGCCACCGAATACAACGCCTCTCCTCCAGCCTATGGACCAGCAGGTGATCGCAAATAAAAAAAAACTCAGGCACTGTTCAGGAAATGTTTCGACGCCACTTCTTCCAGGGATGTGACTCTGAAGGACTTTTGGAAGAGTCACTTCAATATAGCGGATGCTGTTTTCTTAAAATTGTGGTTGCTTGAAAGGAGGTTTTTGTCAGGTGCTTGAGTTCGGCTTGGAGGCCATTGTGGCCTGACGCTGTAGCTCAAAGGGACTTCGAAGGCTTTTAACAGTTGGAGGAAGAGCCTGTTGTACAGGAAATTGTGTTTCTGGGCAGTACCATGGGCCTGGAGATGAATGACTAGGACGTGGAGGAGTTGGTGGAAGACCACAGGAAGGAGCTGTCGGTTAAAGAACTAGTAGAGCTTCGCAATGAAGATGCAGAGACACTGAAGCAGGGGATAGCTTTCGGAGAAGAGGAGGACGAGGACAAGGAAAAAAGTCACAGCATTTCTGCTGAGGACCATAAAGAGGTGTTATCTTGCTGGAATAAACTGTCAAAACTTATGAAAAATTATCACCCGGATATTTCCGCTGTGGGAATGAACCTTAACCATTTTAATGACACCTTGATGACCCACTTTTGGAGGGTCCAAAAGTCCAGGATAAAGCAGTAAAACTTTGGTTTCATTCTTAAAAAAATGGAGATACGTCCTCCAACTAATGAACCTCCCACAGGACAGTCACTCAAGATGAGTAGGAACGATGACTCCTCTCCTGCCACCTCTGTGTGATTGTTTATGATTTTTACTGGGGAAAGTTTGTTCATAGTTTTCACTAAGGAAAGTTTGTTTATGCTTTTCAAATTTACGTTTACAGCGTATGAAAGTTAAATTAATTTTTTTATTATTTTTACACGTATATTTTTTATTTTGTATTATATTTTTCCTCTTTAAACGGTTGTGTTGGGCGGTAACTTTGCTGTAGGCTGTGGGCCTGGAATGGATAACCCTTAAATACATATATTTCATTGTATGCTATAACGAACGACGTTCTAGAGCCAATTACGTTCGTTACAGCATACCCCACTGTATGTGTGTGTGTGTGTGTGTGTGTGTGTGTGTGAGAGAGAGAGAGAGAGAGAGAGAGAGAGAGAGAGAGAGAGAGAGAGAGAGAGAGAGACATTAGTAGCCTAAGGGTTAATGATTTAACCCTTATCCTGCTAACGTGGAGAAATTGGTGAGCTCCTAATAATGCCAACAAATAGCAGATGGGATTTAATTCAGCGTTTAAAGGGTTAAGGTTGCAGATGAGTCTTAGCCATGAATTAAACATGACCAGTTTCCCGGTTCTGGACAGTAATGTTGTCCTTCTTGTTGGTGTTTTTCTGCGCCTGAACTTGGTGGTGCAGCTTGTTGATCTCCAAAGGAACATTCATTGGTTTATCTTTTACCATTTTCTTTGCAGTAAGCAGATGCTTGTTGTGTGTTTTAACATATGTTAATGTGTTCTATTTCAGATTCACAAAATTATTGGTTTTGCACCTTCCCTCTTACAAGTTGTAATGCTGTCTGATGTTGATATGCCCGTTAGACAGGCCGGTAAGTTCAGAGAGTTATACATTTGCCATCAAAGTATATTTTGCCTGCAGAGTGTATTTATGCATTCTTTGTAATTCTGGAAATAAACAGATTATTTCTTTGCACAGCTCTTTTAAGCGAATGGTCCATATAATGGGGGGGAATCAGTTTTCTCTGAGGTAGGGACTGAATTTTCAAGTATAATTTAGATGATTTGTAGTCTCACAAGTTGACAAATAACATGCCTGTCCTTTTGTCAGATGGGATCTCTCATTATGAGAAACTGATTCTCATCAGAGGGTGTAGAAGGTTGGGTGTGGATCTTACATTAGTCGAAATGCACAGGGGTACTGAATACATGCTGACAACTGACAGAGGAGTCATGAGTCAATCCTGTGCAAAGATTCTCTCCCTTACAAAGGTTACTGGTTACGTCAATATCAACAAGTGAAACTGGTATCTTCTTATTTATTTATCCTGAATTTTTTTCCACAATTGGCATAATTTTTTCTCCCCCTGCTTCAAGCAGTCAAAAATAATGCATCATAACCTGTGATTTTGATATGTTGCACAGGGTTGAATGTGTACTGTCTGTTAGTGTTGCCTGTCTACCATGTACATAATCAGTCAATCAGTCAGACAGTTCCGACTATGTACAGAGCTGCTTGACTAGCCACTTATCATTAACACGACTGCAGCATGTTGCACTCCATGCAGGCCAGAATCAAGGAGTTCAGTTTAATACAAATTCAAGTATCAAAGGTTTACATATATGACTATGGAGGCATTGTATACGTTTACATAGACTTCGAGTTAAAAGACGGCAGTACACAGTTAGGAACTGGTAGTATTTTAATGCTAATAAATTTTTGTGAAAATGATTGCTGCGTCTGGTGTAGTTTTGCGTAAGTGAATGTGTGTGTGTGTGTGTGTGTGTGTGTGTGTGTGTGTGTGTGTGTGTGTGTGTGTGTGTGTGTGTGTGTGTGTGTGGCATGGGCGCACGTACACATGCACACACGTCAAAGTGCAGTAATATGAGTAATGAAGTTTAATTCATGTTCCTATGAACTAAACCATTGAGTTAATCATGTGCTGGATATTGATAGGAACAAAAGTTTTTATCTATTTGCACACAACATTCCATGGAAATATCCTGTCTCCATCTTCAGGTTGGCTTTAATTTGGTTCAGATGGATGCTGAAGTGATGTGCAGCAGTAAGTGTGTCCATTATGTAGGGCAGTTTAAAGGTGTTTGGCCTGTCGGCCGTCTGTGTATTTATGTATGTATGTATGTGACATGCTTCCTCCCACCATAACTTCATCTACTTTAACCAAATCAGTCGCCCAGAAGATGGAGGCAGCGTATGCCTTACATTGTCAGACAAACATCTTACTCTGCACAGCAGTAGAACTCAGAAGACTGTCCCTTAAGTAACACCTGCTGTGAAAATATCAAAACTTAACATAATTAGACCTGTTGCTATGTATGGGTGTGAAACTTGGTCTCTCATATTGAGAGAAGAATAGAGATGAAAGATGTTCATGAACAGGGTGTTTGGAAAAATACTTAAAACTAGGATGGAGAACTAAGAGGAGGATGTGGAAAACTGCTTAATGAGGATCTCTGTACTTTTTGAATGCCACATATTTTTAGGGTAACACAGGGGAAGGACATCAAGATGGTAGGCACATAATGACATGTGTGGGACAGGTAGGAAATTGAAGATCTGCATGTGGATAGGAGGATAATATTAAAGAGTTTTTAAATAAAGAAGTGGACTGAGAAGTTTGGCCTGGATTCATCTGGCTGAGGATGAGGACCAGAGGCAGACTGTTGTGAACACCATTTCAGCATGCTGGTGTACTGAGATGGTGTTTTATCACTTATTGTTGCAAGCTTGTGCATGGTAGAGTACAGTAGTCACTTGGCAGTGCAGATTGTACAAGGGGAGGGGTGGTCTGGATTACCCAGGAATCCATAGCAGCTATAGGAAAATGCATGGTGTAGGTAACATACAAAAATAATCACAGCTGAAGTATGTCTCCTTGAGGCCTAAATACTGCACATGATGGTACATAACAATAGTACATTTTGTCACTATCATTTCACTTTAATAGTGAAATATGAGAGGCAGCTATGACACTCGACAGATCACATTCTTATCGCTGAGGATTTAAAGATCAGCTGGCTCATCCTGGTTCACTCATGCCTCCAGTCTCAGAGGACAGATTTTTTCGTGAGTGATTTGAACAATGACCGGATCGCTGGGGTGAAAGAGAGGGCTACAATTGGTTCAGACTTGTCCAGATTATGCGGGAATCTGGATTACCAAGGGACTACGGTATAAATTTTGCAATAATGAACCTGTGGGTTCTATGATAATTGGGGAATTTCTTGGCCAGTTGATCAACAATTAGCTTCTCAAGAAGGGTTATGGTCCATGGAGTTTTGAGATTTTGGCAGTCTTTAGCACTTGCAAAATACTGCGACTACCCAAGAGATATCGTCTGTCTCTGGTTTCACTATATCTTTGATTGTCATTGTGCTTATTAGCTTACTGAGGATGAGCACAGGAGTGTTTGTGGGCACCTGCTGGCCATGGTCAGGAAGTAATGGTTATATGCCTGAGGACATACTTAAAAAATTGTGTGTTTTACATTTTTTAAAAATATTTATGTAATTGAAAAACAATATAGATGTGTAATGTGTAATGCTGTACCGGTGTGGCCTCTGGTACAGAGCAATGTGTATAACATTTAACTTACAGTTACGGCATTTGGAGTTTCACAGCAGTCAGCCAGACCGTTTGCATCAGGATTAGTACCAGTATTAGCACATGGCTGTGAGTGTGTTCAGTAAAGCATACACGTACATCGGCCGTCTTGAAAAGGTTTGTAATTATGAGAAAGTTAAATGTGCTTTTAATGTGCTTCATACCAGGTGCCATCTATCTGAAGAATCTCGTAACGCAGCACTGGGCGGACCGAGAGGTGGAATCGGGCCAGCCCTTGCCATTTAGTATCCACGAGCAAGACAGAGCAATGATCCGTGATGCTGTAGTGGATGCTGTGGTTCATGCACCAGATCTTATCAGGTACAAGGAAGGCCACTACAGATGATGTCAGAACCTGGTTTCCCATCTGCAGTGTACGTTGTGCAGGTTGTGGTAAAGAAAGACAGATGTAGTTCATGCACTGTCATCATTGATGCTGTGTCTGCTGCTGCTGTTTGATTTGTGCTAGTATTTTGGAGTTCATGGTTTAAAGAATAGAGAATTCCATCATAACTGAGTCAGTATATGAGGTTGTCTTGGTTTTCTTGCTACCATATTTACCTGAATTCAAGATGACCCGGCACATACAACCCCTTGTTCTCAACTTTGTATTTCCAAGAAAATACGTATGTGCAGTTTGTTTAACTTGGTGCACAATTGTAAGTTGACGCCCCGTTTTTCAGATGGTGAATCAGGAAAAAATTGTTACATATGAGTTATTAGGTATTTTCATTAGAGGAATTCTGAGTCAGGGTGGCTGGGAATGAGGGGTGAGCTAGTGATGTAAGATGGACATGTGGGAAATGTGGCTGTTGAGGAATGGGAAGGAAGTTGTGAGCAGGACAGTGAGGGACATGAAGGAAGGTGTGACGGAAGTCACTGTAGGTGGCTGTGTGTGATTGTGACTGTGGACAGTGTCATGAGAATGAACTTTTTCCCCCCACTTTTCTTTTTCTTGTCTCTCGAATCTTCATTCTGGCTGCAATCTGTGACACTCTGTTTGCTCCACATCCCCACTTCTTGTCACACATTCTCTGATTTGATACAGTAGGTTGATCCACAGAGTTGAAACATTTTTCCACTTACATGCCAGTATATGAATAATGATGTATACTTAACATTTTCTAGTTTATTACATCATTAACTGTGGCTTGTTTGTGTCACTGGCCATAACAGCTGATGTGTCCATTGTGCACTGTATGGGGCTGCACGGTTGTGCTTATGGATCATGCCTTGCGACAGAGCATTTGTTTGGGTTGCTGAAACACTGGGGAGGTCACTGCTTCCTCAGTAATGAGGAGTGGAACAGGCTGTTTGTGAATGGTGATGAATGCGAGTCCAAATTCTACCTTTATATGGTATTGTTTAATTTGTACCAAACTGGGAAACATGCATCTGTGTGGGGGGGCATTGTGTTATGAAACAGTGGTACTTCATTGCAATAAATGAGGCACATTTAGTGTTGCAGTGGCTAGGTATTTAATTTTTATGGTCTTGGGGTTCCCACTCACTGAACATCCCCTGTAGCTTAAGGGTGTATAGCGTTTATCAGCAACAGTGGAGGTGGAGTCTGACGTGTCCTGAAGGTACAGGAATGTGTGTATACTGATATCATGGATTTCACCATAACCTTTTAAACATCTATCATTGAAGGAACAGTAGTATGACTGTTATGCATCTATCATGGCATGCATTTATGGTTGCAGTGTATATGACAGCAGGGCTAGATCTCCAAATTCACATTATTTGAGATTTTGTAAATTTTACTTCTGGGGTTGTTGGAAGAACAAACTGGGGTAATATTGGAAATGTAATGTCAGAGCTGCAAAAATAAATCCACCATCTGCCATTGAGCATGCTGTACCATTAAAATTACATGTAATTGACATAATTTGATGGTAAATGTATATTAATTTTTCCTCTCCAGAGTCCAGCTAGCAGTGTGTGTGAGCAATATAGTAAAACATGATTTTCCTGGACGTTGGACACAAATTGTTGACAAAATCAGCATTTACATGCAGAATCCAGATGCAGCCGGTTGGTCTGGTGCACTGATATGCCTGTATCAACTGGTGAAGAATTTCGAGTGAGTTCTTATCGTAAATATAAGTATGCATTCATAAGCTGAATGAGATACTGTGTACTTGCTTATGCTCAGGTAAAGGTGAAGATGTCCCTCTGCAAGCCAAGAGGGCACATAGCAGGGAGAAGAGGTATAGATGCACTCTTTCTAAACCTTGACACTAGATGGAGGTGAGTGTCAACTTAAGGCCCCTGTGACTCTAACCCTGTAGGAAGAACCTGTGCTACAGGGTTTTATGTATACTGTTATGGGCTTTGCAGCCATACTTAGAACTGATAGTACTATCTTATTATTTGGGAATGGTGGATTTTTAAGTCTTAGGTTTGTACAGAACTGGCAGTCATTTTGAGAGTTGTGTTTCTGTGGGACTGGAAGTCATTTTGAGTGTCATGGTTCTGCAGGACTGACAGTCCTTCTTAAAGTGTCATGGTTCTGCAGGACTGGCAGTCCTTTTTAAAGTTCTGCAGGACTGGCAGTCCTTTTTAAAGTTCTGCAGGACTGGCAGTCCTTTTTAAAGTGTAATGGTTCTGCAGGGCTGGCAGTCCTTTTTAAAGTGTCATGGTTTTGCAGGACTGGCAGTCTTTTTTAAAAGTTCTGCAGGACTGGCAGTCCTTTTTAAAGTGCCATGGTTCTGCAGGACTGGCATTCCTTTTTAAAGCGTCATGGTTCTGCAGGACTTCGAGTCATTTTTCCGCTAATACTGCAGTTGATAACATGCTGTAGGAAAAAAGACAACTTTGCATACGGGCCTTCCATTAGAAAGCAAAATGTAACTGATATTCAGTAATAATTTCTTGTCCATTGTTGGCCTTGTCTTGTTATCATTTCTAATTATCATATTTCTCATGCACATTTTATACCAAATGTTGGGGAACTAAATGTAGGGTTATGTATTCCTCCCCCATCCTCAAACTTACTACAGTGTGATATTAAATACACAATTCATACTGCATAAGAAAGCTGCTCTACTACAGCTGTAATGTAGACATAAAGTGTGTTCATACCAAATCTTCTGGTCTTACAACATAAAATCAACCATGTTTCATCCTTGAACTGCAGATAGTTTTCCTGTTTGCCATGATGTTGAAGATACTGGACAACCCTGTTGTATGACATCGTGCCTGCATACTTAATTTGTTGTCTTTTAGAGTAATGTTTGATACTTGGAAGTTTCATAAAGTAGAGTGATTTTATTTTATTTAGGATAATAAAATTGTCTGTGTTGTCTGTTAGACACAAAGCATAGTCTGTGAGACTCCGCAGTGGTATAACAACAGTGGTTAGAAGATGGCTGTGATCTTGTGGATGGGTGTGATTGGATATGGCCTGCCTTGAAGGGCGAGGTGGCATTGGTACCAGTGTGACAAGCTACTTGACATCGCATCTCACAAAACACAAATAACGACTTCAAAAATAATAATTTGAGACATGCTTCTGAGTTCATTGGAGTTTTGTTTTATTACAGGTACAAGAAGCCAGAGGAACGTGGCCCACTGAATGAAGCCATGAATCTTTTGTTTCCAATGATGTATCAGCTGTGTGTTCGCTTGCTGCCTGATCAGTCAGAACAGTCAGTTCTGCTTCAGAAACAAATACTTAAAATATATTTTGCATTGACGCAGGTGAGTATTGCTACAAAGAATGAGTTTTTTCGGCTGACTTTGTACCAGACTTTATAGTTGTCACTGCCCCCCATGTACACACACACACACACATACAGGCGCACGCGTGTGCGTGCGCATGCGTGCAGAAACGATTTTCTGTACACATTTTTTCATTGCATTCTTATTGTCTCTGCTTGTCTGCTCCTCCAGTACTCGCTGCCACTAGACTTGATCTCGCGAGAGGCGTTCTCTCAGTGGATGGAAATAGTGCGTGCTGTAGCAGACAGGCCCGTACCGGAGCAAACCAACGCAGTGGACGAAGAAGACAGAGTTGATTTGCCATGGTGGAAGTGCAAGAAATGGGCTCTCCATATCTTGCATAGAATGTTTGAAAGGTCAGATTGAATACATATGAAAGTAGAGTGATCAGATTGTGTGGGTCCAAGAGACATTAACCCTTTAAATGCTGAGTTAAATCCAATCTGCCATTTGCTGGCATTATTAGGAGCTCACCTTATTGTTGACGTTAGCAAGATAAGGGTTAATTAATAGTAGACTGAAGAAAAATATGAAGTGATTTTTAGTTTGTACTGATCTGTTTATGTTGGGGTGATTCGTATGAGCAGGGGCTGCAGTGGACAAGCATTGTGGTTGGGCTGGAAGGGAGACAGGCCTACAGAATTTCTGTTGGAGCACCTCAGAACGAGCCCACTTGGGAGATCCAGTGGTAGTTTCTGTGTATGCATATTGAAGTCCTGTGTACAAAGGGTGTTGAATAAGGAAGGTTCCACGGGTCATAAAAGTTCCATGAGAATTCATTGCATGAGTACAGCAATGCAGCGTGCTTTGATATGAACACAGGAAGAGAGTTCGTTTTCAGCTGTCTGTGGTAATATTAATTTAATTAACTTCTTATTTTCTCTTGCCTTTCAGATATGGAAGCCCAGGAAATGTCACCAAAGAATATAACGAATTTGCAGAATGGTATTTGAAGACATTTTCTGCGGGAATTTTAGAAGTTTTACTCAAAATACTGGATCAATACAGAAGAAAAATATATGTTTCACCACGTGTCATTCAACAAACAATCAATTACATAAATCGAGGGTATATAGTTTGATATATTCAAGTACCATTGCATGAAAATTTTAATCTAATGCTTATCAAAAGTAACTTGAACTGATCCTGAGATTTAACGTTGGCAGGTCCGTGCATCATCATACAATTCAAATAAATTAACCAACCAGATGCAACAGTTTTACATGTTTATTACTTGACGTTTTGTTTCGCTCAACATGTTTCGGGCGCCTCCACGCCCATCATCAGGAGCCTACAACTGCATTACCAGCCTCTGGTTTTACCTTGGAGCGGGGTGGTAGCAGCGTTGTTAGTCGTGGTCTGGCC
>Ga0268261_10004256_pt1 | contig 10701 bp, 11 predicted proteins | sample TergutNc150P1_FD_190353 | JGI IMG/M metagenome (GOLD analysis project Ga0268261, IMG submission 190353) | Nasutitermes corniger P1 segment gut microbial community from laboratory colony in Florida, USA - Nc150 P1 (SPAdes) (version 2) | ecosystem: Host-associated > Arthropoda: Insects >...
TCTCTGCGACGAGCTGATCACTCGTCCAGAGGAGTCCTACCGACTGTGCTGCGTCGTCGTGTGTGATCTAGAAACATCAAGAATGGGTGCTCCATATATATATGACATTAGTCACCTAAGGGTTAATGGTTTAGCATCACATCACTTCCTGAATATTCAAGGAATGAAATGTTTCATACATAGTTACGTGTCCATTCAGCCTGAGTGATGGTGTTGGGATTGCATAGTAGGTGTAGTGACTAGCCTACAGACTGGACAATTGAGGAATTGTGATTTGGTTCCTAGCAGCGACTGAGGATTTATCTCCTCTCCAAAGTGTCCAGACTAGCCCACTCATCCTCTTTTCAGGGGATACTAGGGGCTTTTTCTTGCAGGGATAAGATGGCCATGGCATGAAGCTGACCCTGAGTGTGATCTAGTGCTGAGTTTAAGAATGAGTGGAGTTATACCTCCTGTCCACCATGTGGCTGTGTGGCATGCGCAAGGAGAACTTTACCTTTTATTCCATGACATACCTTGTTAAACTGCTGGAAGTGAATACTCCTTATTCAGCTGAATACATTTTACAAGTGCACTGAGAGTAAGTACTATGAAGTGATGTTGTGCCCTTTTCAGCTACTCTTTTGTTAGTAGCAGCAATATAGTGATGACATGTTAGGTAATTAGCCAATGCAGACTGAGGCCATATTTCCCCTTGCTCAGGGGCAGAATAAATCTTTATTCTGTGTAATGCGTTGTACAGTATTATTTCCCACAGTTTGATACTTTCATGGTCATGTGTTCAAAAGGCATAGGTGATTGTCACTAATATTAATGCATTTTTTTTATCATATTCCTGAATGTAAACATGTTTCAGATATTAGTGTGAAGTTAGAGTGTTTTATATTTTGTTTCAGAATGATGTACATATCCTTAAGGAAGGTGATAAAGTTGGTGCCAGTGATGCTACCCTTCTCAACATGTTGAACATCTCACCTTTCTCATATGGCCTTCTAGTTCAGATGGTTTATGATTCTGGCACAATATTTGAACCAGCCATTTTGGATATCAAACCAGAGGATCTGAGGGTCAAGTTTACAGAGGTCCTGAGTTTTTTTATTACTATATTTGTAGTGTTACATAATGTATTCTTTTGATTTTATGTTCCAGGACACAAGTGTGTAGAGGAAGAGTCCTGATGAATTCTAGTAATTGCAGTGTTACAGTGTGAACCATAATGTTGCTTTACAATTCCATTTCTGACCTGTTGAACTGGTGTTAGAGAATCTGGGATTCTTTAGAATCTGTTACAGATGTGTTAGAAGAAAGTAATGCCTTGTACTTCTGTGCATACAGTTTCTCTGTTATGAAGATGAACTCTGTCTAATGCTGCTGGGTAACCCACTGGAGCCAGCAATGGCAGAACCCACCAGTGTGGCAGTGGCAGTGTAGAAATGTGCATGTTGTGCAGTCTGAACAGAAACTGTATTCATGTAGGTAGTGGTATACAGGGAGATCCTCTTGTACTTTTTGCTATAGGAGGAGAGTATTTGCACATTCTGTGAAGTGCAAGCTGAAGTGGAAAATATTAGGTGTTTTGTTTCTGTCATTGTGGATTTGGAATTATACCGTGTTCGTAATTGTTTACTTAACTGTATTTCATAAATAATATGTAGATGTGTTTATTATCTATTTATGTGCCTGATTTCACAAATATGCTCCAGAGGTCCATTAGTTATCACCCGCAGTGAGATAATAGTTTGCATGTTTTTCATGTTACTGTGCATTGTGCATTAGTGTAACCTTTGTGGAAGCAAGGGACATTAGCTTCCCTTTCACCTCCCAAGTTTGTTGTATTGTTTTTGATTTAATTTTTTTACTATAGGTTATTTGTACCGTGTTATTTGTACCCCTGTGTTAGGCTTGGTGTAGGAAATTAAAGTATGACAGGGTTCTCCATTGGGATAACTTTGATCCAGTGTTTCCAAGTTTTGTGAAAACTGAGTTTGTTCTAAAGTCAAATAGGTCTCACACACATACTATGATCTAATTTACTTTCTTCCACATAAGGAAGGGAGGTGTACTACAGATTTATAAAAGTGCCATGAGATGCATAACTTGGTTACAGGGTGTAGCTCGTCTAGCAGCACTTTGCTTGTCCATCAGTTACCCAACCTTGGCTTCTGCACCGCACAGTATAATCAATGGCTTTAAGAACTTGTTGGCCATTGCTGCAGCTACAGATGTTTCGTTCAAGGAGGCGCACACTATTAAAGAATTCCTGAAAGTACGTATTGCTTTAATCATGTTTATCAAGACTAAATAAAGTATTTTGTTTGTATTTTTATAACAAATGGCATTTACAGTTATCACGTAACTAGATTTGACATTTTTGTTTGAGCAACAACAGTGACATTTCTTTGGGAAATATACATTTAACACTCACATGCCTTATTAACCTCTACATTGCTAGTTCTCCAAAACCTATGTATCCAAGAAATGGAGCCATTTTTTAGGAAGATTGCAAATCTTAAAAAATTATTATACTTCGACAAATATGATGTGCATGTTCTGGGGGTTTTTTTGGGGGGTGGGGGGCCTACTTCATAAATGCTTCTGGAACACTAATAGAATCTGCAGCGTAAAAACCATATAGAAGTAAAGACACTGGGGAGTGTTTAGTGAGGAGGTGCATATTTAGGCCCTTGCAACTCACTCTATGGAAAGTGGTTTGGTTCCAGATGTCATTGCCATCTGCGACTTCTTTCCATTCACTTCCTCTGCCGCCACCGCTGGTAATATCTGACTCATCGCTCTCACATGACAAATACACCATACAGTAACCTTGGGTGTTTGTTCAGGCATAGAAGTGTTGCTTTGCGATGAGGACTTTAAACTGTCATCTCTTGCGGCATAGCTGTCAGTTTGAGCAATAAACTGTGCTGTTTTGACTTTCATAATTTTAGCCATCCTACACATGCACAGAACCAGAAAATTCAAATGCCCACATGAAACAAGTGCATTTAATACTGGTTCAAGACACCACTGCAGCTATAGATTGTTGAAATTGAATAACAATGGCTGGAAAAACTGCTGAATTCAAAGTGCAAATGGTCAGTCAGTAAAAAACTATACAGCTTCTACTCTGCAGTAGTGTGAATACTTCTGACGTCTGATGTGAGATGCACGAACTGTTATGCTGTTAGCAAAAGGACCAGTAGATTGGCTATTGTGCAGCTTTCACAAACATAATAATGACCAACAGATTGGCCTCTGCACACTAAAAGGGTTAAAAGCAGGTTTATGCATTTAGCTGGCTGGAGTTCAGTTTTTGAATTAAAAATGTTTACAAGCTTTTATAACATTTTCTTGAGAAAAGTACTGGTGAAATGAAGTGCAGTACAATATATTGGCCCCAAAATTCAAGTGTAGTTGATGTACAGTGTGATTCTGACAAACTAAACATCCACTCAGGTCATTACCCGGGAACATGCAAAGTATTGGGTGGCCTTTTAAGTCTTGGTTCTTTTGCAGAGGACAATGGACATTTAATTCTATCTTGAAAGGGTTAACATTGTGCCAGTATTTCTTTGTTTAAGTCGGTTGCAGCTACATTTTAAATATACGTTTTGTGTGTGTGGTGCCAAGTTTCTGGTTAATCATTATGTGATGGCATGGATTGGGTTTGGGTGCTAGGTTCCATCTATTTGTAACCTCAGCACTGGCTTGAGGGCAGTGTTCATCATCATCATCTGCCTGCCTTCAGGGCTGGAGAGTATGCTGTGCATACTTTGAGGAAGGCTGTTTGGATACTGTAGCAATTATGTTTAGATTGGTGAAGAGGAAAATACTTCTTCCAGAATTGAGAATGAAGAGTTATCCAGTTTTTGGAACTTTTTATATGACATAGAGGGTGATAATTGTTCCTTAGGTTCCTTTAATGCTGGTTAATCTTCATCATGTCTTTGTTGTTCTGGTGTGATGAAAATTTTTTTAATCAAAAACCACTGAGTAACACACTGGAGCTAGCAATAGCAGAACCCACCAGTGTGGCAGTGGTTGTGTTGAAACATGCATATTTGTGCAGTCTGAACAGAACAACATTATGCAAGTCCAATTTAAGGCATTGTTCCTAGTATAATTATTATGTTGTCTCTTGTCACAGGCCTTTTCTCCCTAGTACTTGTACCAGCAGTGATCCCCACTGCTCAGGCTTCAAGTTTACTGCAATACTTTCCATATTATGTGTGAAGTTCAAGTATGGCTGTCTTTGGTAGTGAATCTATTGAATATTTCCCTGGTATGGCTTCCGAAGTTCTCTTTAAACCTTTTGTTGCTACTCGTGTGGCTCCAGTTATTACTGGTGTAATCATACATTTCATGTTCCACATTTGTCCTCTCTCTTATAATAAACTCATTCTTTGTCAAAATGGGGCATTGAGGGGTTAGGTGATCAGTAGTTTCTTCATGCTGTTACATATCTGGCATTTACTGTCAATTTGTTCTTTAAAATTTTATTTTAAAATGGTTTGTACTAATAGCTTGTTATTGAGCTGCCACTTGTACTTTCTGTTACTCCCTTGACATTTCCAAACTTTAGCCATTGATATGACTGTTCATTATACACCACTTTTTTGTCAAATTTGTGGGAACTGTACATGCATCCTCTTCCCTAGCCATCCTTCTTTTGTGTTTGCTGTGCTGTCCTTTATTTGTCTTGTTCCTCTCTGTAATTCTCTCTTGAGGCTTCTAGCTGTATGTAACATTGCTGAGTTGGTGGTATGTTGGTGCAGTCTAACATTTTGCATTAGTGGATTTTTCTTGCTATCTATGTATACTTGCAGTTTTATAATTTCTGCTATGTAGGTTTCTTCTAGCTGCATCAGCCCCCTTCTTCCCTGTTTTCTGGGAACATACAGATGATCTGTGTGTGCTCTTGAGTGATGTGCCCATGGATGGTTAGCAGTTTTGTAATACCCAAAATTACAGGTTTGAATTACTGGGTTGGATTTAAATTCGAAAAGCCGTTTCACAACACTTGCCCTAGTTTTATTAGTTGAAATATGTAGGAAGTCACAATCGTCTTGTTTTAATAGTATCGAGTCAGCTTGACCCAGTTACAACACTTGTACATCATACCAGGAACTTTAGCGAACTAGAACGCGTAAATTGCAGTAATCCAGGAAGACACTGTAGTAAGCATGATTTTAACTATATAACTTAACACCACGACTACGTCAACATTCACATTCACATTTACGTTCAGGCTTACGTTTTCGACGAGATAATTATCAACGAAATTCTGATTTAACACCGATGTAGTGCTATCTGAAGAAGACTGTATACTAAATAATACTGAAACTCTAATACAGAATGCTTTTATACTTCACGGCGCTTCTGGTATTGGAAGGTGAGTCTTTCTGACTATATTCATTTAACTCATTCGAGCAGCAAATTCCGAAACCCTTGAATAACGTAAAAGGCAAGACGATTATCCGATTCTCTTTATTATCAATTTTACAACTAACTGTGAATCATCCAAATTGTATATATGTGTATATTGTAACTAAATATATAACCCTAGGCAATAGTGACTAGCGGTCGTTCGATTGGACAAAACCCCCCTTGTATTCCTAAATTTGTTGTACTTCGGTACATGGTGGCAGCATTAGATTAAATTACGGACACGCGGTCTAACGACGATGGCCTTAAAATAATCACAAAATAGTGTCAGCGGTAGCTTTATAACTCTGGGGCACTATAAATTGTTTCCCTTCCCGGGCAAGTTGATAATTCGTTGTTTTCCTATCCAGTTTTCACACTTCTTGGCACCAGTTAATAATTCCGAAACTACGTGGAAGTACTAGTACTGCCAATGATCAGATGCTAGTATTTTATTCCCTGCATTTAATTGTGTGTGCATGACTAATTTCAATCTCTAGTTTTCTTTCTTCAACTTTTCTTCTCATTCTTATACTCTGTCTCATGTCTGTCTTCTATCTCTAAATATTTATATGCTTTTATCAGGTCCAGTCCTCCTCAAATGTACTTCCAACGTACATCTTCCTCTGGCTGTACTTTTTTTTTATAACAAATTTTTGCACCATTTTCTAATCCAAAATTTATATTAATGTCTTTGCTAATTGCTTTCATATGTTGTATTTCATTCTTCAAATCTTCCTCACTTCTGCCTAGCAGTTTCAAGTCATCCATGTACAGTGACATATTTTCCTCTCAGCTCTGTGTACTTGATATCCACAATCAGCTCTGTTGAGCTTGTGAGTTTACGGGATAAGCACCATACATAAAAGTAATGGCAAGTTAGAGTCCCCGTGGAATATTCCTCTTCATAGGTGAATGCACTGTGACTGCACTACTTCCTGCTTTGTTTGTAGCTGAAGCTTTGTAGTCCATTTCTCCATTGATGATTGCAAAATCTGACAATTTTGCTGTTTACTCCTACCAGTTCTATTGACTTTTCTACCCAGCTATGTGGAATGCTGTCAAATGCTTTTTGGTAATCAACCCATGCTGTAATTTAATTGTTTTTTTTCTCCTCCTGCAGTTCTCATATTTTACTTGTGATATTAATTGATGCCTGCATCCTTTACTTGCAGGGTGACATCCTTTTTGCTCTCCTGGTTATAAATTTTGCTCTTTCAGATGTGTGGAGATCTTCTGGCTGTTATTTCTGTTAGGGTCTTTTACATAGTTTTTAAGAATGTAAGTGGTTGGTAGTTTCTGACTTCTTTGCTGTCCCTTGAGTTTGGCAGCAAATAAGTTATTCCTATGGTTAGCCAGTTAGGTACCTTCTCCAGTTCCTCCATTAATGTGGTGAAGTTTTTTGTAATATGCCTGTGGGCAGCTGGGAATGCTTTTAGCCAGTAATTTTGTATTTGATCACTGCCGGGAGATTTTGAGTTGCGAGCTCTCGACAGAAATGAAGTGGTTTCCATAGTTCTTTAGTCACCCAATCCATATTACTGACTTTCCTTCTCTGTTCTCTTATCCATTCTGCTCTTTTATCATGCTGTGCTTTTTCTGCCCACAGTGACTTCCAGTGAGGCTGTATGTCTTCCATAGATGGGATTTTTCTGGCCTGTATATTCTTCGTGCCCAAGTTTCTGTGAAATTTTTTTGGTGTCATCCTTGAACATCTTATGCTGGATATACTATGTTTTCCTTTTTTTATCTTCTGATTCTTTTGGCTTTAGCTTGTGCTTTCTGCTTCAGTGTCTCTGTCAGCTGTACTATTTCTCTGGCATTTGTCACTTTATATATATATATATATATATATATTAAATCTTCATCTTTTCCTATAGAATGTTTCCATCATCAGGGCCACTTCCCATTTCAGCGAGTATTGATGTCTCTTTTCTCCAGTTGCTTATTTTTCTGTGCATTCTTATTTCTCAGAAGTTTATTTCTTCCATTTTTGCCTCGTTTGCTGTGCTGATTCATTGTTTTGTAATAATTATGGCCACTGCAAATATTAAGCTGTTTATAAGCTATATCAGTTACTGTTTTCCTTCGAGTTTGTTAATGTTTCCCTTTCAGGCATTTGTAGAAGCCCCACTTTATACCACATTTGAAGGTGTTCCTCTAGCTTATTTATAATTGCGCAGCCCTAATTCTGTTTCTGAGTGTTTGCTCCCCGTTTTACCTGGGCCTGTGTGGTTACTCTTCCCTCTTCGGGTGCCCTGCATCAATCAGGACCATTTTGTCGCCATTCATTCTTTTTGTATGATCTTCTCTATCATAGAGTGTTAATTGTTGTTGTTATTGTCATTGTTGTGTGAAAAAATGTGTAAGATTACTGCATATAAGGTGGTCTCAGCACTCGCATTTTATTCCTGTTGGGTGTCTAAAACTGATGAAATTTAATTTTGGTTTGTATCAGTTTAGTATGATCAATGCTAAACATTATGGCCAAATTGAACATTTTAAAATATACCAAAAATTGTCCCCACACAAAGGATTTGGGAATTGATAAAATGTAGGATCTGACACACTAATTTTAAACATTGTTCATGTTGTGATTATGTAGCCGAATACAATGACAGATAATGGCTGCAGATTAATGTCTGTAATGTGGTAGGAATGCAGAATTCAACAATAGATTTGACTTCGCAGTAAGTAAATTTTCAAGACATTGATGTCTTTGGTACTAGAGACTTGTATCTGCTATAAATGGACTTAAAGATGCAGGTATGCAAAATCATGAAGTTAGGTTTGGAAAAAGTGCACTCCAAACTGGAATAAAGTTTCCATGCATGTGTGTATGTAATGCTGGCATAGTAGGGAACTGGCAGAGCTGTATTACGGGAGTACCACATTCAGTAATGTGATAGTTGTGTCAGGTATGTATTTGTATGTCGGACAACCCATTAAGTATGTGACATAAACATGGGAACAGATTCTTGTTCCCATGTTCCAGGAGTATAGTTATAATTTCATTTGTCCCTTCAGATTTAAATGGCTTGATTATGCTTGTAGCTCATCTGACCTTAAGATTGATTGATCATCCTTGTAGGTCAGATTAGAATCCCCTGTGTTGGCTTTGCATATCTGTGGGTTTGAATCTGGGAAATGGACTATGTATAATTCTTCCTCAGTTCCTTTTCATTTGCCTCAGTCAATATTTATGAAGATTTATTGTGCTTACCTTGTTTGTTGCCTGTTGTGGCTTGATTATCATGAGTCTTTGGCATTGCTTGGTACCTCATTGATTCCCTCTCAGTACTTCCTCTCAGATCTTTTGGCTTTCATGTTTTTTTTTATTCTAACACATGTGGACATCTTTGTAGGAATCCCCTGGTGTTAGCTGTCAGTCTGCTCAACGCTTGTCCACAAACACCCCTGCATCTCAGCATACCTTAGTTTGTAGCTGAGTCTCTTAAGTACTGACCTCCATTTCTGAGTAGGCCTTGGATCTTCTCAAAATATTTGTGGGCACACAGATTGATATTGAAGCGTTAACAAATTGCTCTTTAAAAACTGTTTTTCAGTGCTCCCAATAAAAGAATTGTTTCACTTTTCTCTTCTGTTAATTCCCAGGAGAACGTATTGGTCAGAATTTCTTGTTTTTGAAAGTGGTACCAGGTGTTCTGAGTTTGGGTGCGCTCGCTTTACACCGCATTTTAACTTAAAGTTTGCGTTCAGTAACTTATGACTTGTGTAGGGATTATCAGAACACCAGTGTCTGTTACTTTGGCTGTTTATGTTCACATTCATATTCAAGACCGGAAAGATAGAGCGATGTTCATATTTCATGTACACCATGCCTCGCTGAAGAGAAACAGAAGTTCTTGTATTGTCTTTTTTATCAGACTTTGAACCTGTCTGAAATTTTTTTACCATTTCATTTATTACTCTTTACAAAACTTTCATTGGCTTCTCCGTGACTTGTAGTGTAGTATTTTATGCAAGAGTATTGCACATGAACTTTCTTTGATCAGCTGAACACATTTCATAAATGTGCTGAGATCATCTGAGGCAAATCTGTAGTTAGAGGTTTCTAACAAGTAAATGTTGACTCAGCTGCTCTGGTGTCAGCAGCAGAATGTATTGTGTGTCAACACCTACACACGCTGGTACCACATTATCTGCACTGGGCATGATAAATCTCAACTACTGATCAGTATTCTGCATTTGTCAAATACTTGAGGAATAATGGGACTACAATGAAGCAGTGCATCATCTCTTTATTGTAGACTTCAAGAAAGTTTATGATTCTGTTTGGAGGGAGGTTTTGTATAATCTCATTGAGTTTGGTATCTCCATGAAACTGGTAAGGCTAATAAAATTGTGTCTGAATGAAACCTGTAGCAGAGTCGGGGGAGGCAAACATTTGTTTGACATGTTTTCTATTAAGAATGGTTTGAAACAAGTTTTATTGCTTTTGCTTGTCAACTTTGCTTTAGGGTCTGCCTTTAGGAGGGATCAGGTAAAGCAGGATGCCTTGAAATCAAATGGTACACATCAGCTTTCGGTTTAGGCTGATGTAAATATATTGGGCAGAAGTGTGCATATTTTAAAGAAAAATACAACATTTAGTAGTTGCTAGTAAGGAGACAGGTCTAGAAGGAAATGCTGAAAAAAAACCAAGTACTCGGTCTTGGCTCGAGATCAGAATGCAGGACATCACCACAATACAAAGATTCATAGTAAATGCTTGAAAGGATGGAAGAGTTCAAATATTTGGGTTCAACCTTAACGAATCAAAATTCTATTCAGGAAGAAATTATGAGTAGATTGAAGTCAGGGAATGCTTGCTATCATTCAGTGCAGAACTTTTTGTTGTCCAGTTTGCAATCCAAAAATTTAAAGACTAATTAAGATATACAGAACTATAATTTTGCCTGTTATTTTGTATGGATGTGAAAGTTGGTCACCTACACTGAGGGAGGAACATAGGGTGAGGGTATTTGAGAATGGGGTGCTGATGAGAATATTTGGGCCTAAGAGGGATGAGGTAACAGGGGAATGGAGAAAACTACATAATGAAGAGCTTAATGATCTGTATCCGTTACCAAGTTTTGTGTGAGTGATCAAATGGAGAAGAATGAGATGGTGGGGCATGTAGCATATTATGACAGGGGGTGGGGGGGAGAGGAGTGTACAAGGTTTTGGTTGGGAAACCTGAGGGAAGGAACCACTTGGAAGACCCAGGTATAGATGGGAGGATAATACTAAGTTGGATCTTTGGGAGTGGAAAGGGGG
>Ga0268261_10004257_pt1 | contig 10701 bp, 7 predicted proteins | sample TergutNc150P1_FD_190353 | JGI IMG/M metagenome (GOLD analysis project Ga0268261, IMG submission 190353) | Nasutitermes corniger P1 segment gut microbial community from laboratory colony in Florida, USA - Nc150 P1 (SPAdes) (version 2) | ecosystem: Host-associated > Arthropoda: Insects > Digestive...
ATGGTGTTGGTGTAGTGCTGTGTAGTGGTAATGTGAAACAAATTAACAGATAAATAGGTCACAAAATGACACACAAGAATACTACTTGATAACATATTTCCAGTCTCCTCACGTTAATATACAAATACAAATGCCCAGGATACACAGATGTTAATTCTTTCTTCTAAAATACGTAAGTATTGCTGCTAATTCCCAGGATAATCAGGGGTCATCTTTTTCAGTACATTTTCTTAACTAATGATTGGTGTGAATCTGCTGCAATACTGCAAAAGCAACATCTATCTCCTTGCAATCCAGTCCCACTCTCAGCTCAAAATTACTTGATACCTGAAAATTTCATATTGAGATCAGCAAAACAGGCCCCCTGCATACATTCTGCATCCATCTACTACGAGGTTTGAGGGTGTTTACCAGCACTGATATGGTCCAGCTAAGCGCCCAGCTGAACTGTGTCTCTGGTGGCATAACACTCTCCAACTTGTGCAGCTGACAGCCAATTCCTACAGCATCCCACAGGTGTATGTTTGCACAATGTTTCAAGACTTGATTGAAATTTCTGCTTTACCAGGAGAACTGACCATCTCCTGTAGTTGGCATGGAGCTACAAGTGCCAGGCAAGCTGCAGCTAGCCAACAATGTGCCATAACATTTTGTGCCCTCTTCCATGAGTGTTCTTTTTTATGTATTTTGTTGTGTTGTGAATTTTGTTGTTGTGGGATTACTGCATTTTGTGTGGCAGGACTTGTGACTGCCTGAATGGACCAACAGAACTCAGTGAGGCAAGCCCTTGCTGCATCAGTACTACCTGGTTCTTTCTGGTCTCACTTTTACTGCCAGAGTGTAATTTTTGTGTGTTTTCTTACAAAAACTGCATTTTGGACAATCATTCAGCAAGCTTGATTTCTTTTCAATGGTTACCAACATTTCTTCTATTGTAAAAGGGACCATAAAATAAAAGATAACATTTTCAATGTACAAAACTGTTCATATCTACAAAAATCAGAGCCTCATTTTTCAATGTCATTTGCAGAGAAACAAACAGAGGCTGCAAAGTATGAACTCTCCATACAGTACCACACCACTGTCTGGAGTGGTGAAATAGACAGATCTGGACTGGCAGTCCAAACCACACTGTTACTGTTTAACACACAGAGAATGTGATTCTGTCTTCCTGTCACACCTTACAAGCAGGAAGGAGAATCTCAGTTCTTACCTATTATAGGAGTATTAGCTCTGGGAAGGGCTTCCACCTTGTGCCCTCTATTTCAGATACGAAATCATCCTAAACACGAGCCAGGATTTAATATCTCCCCCTCAATGTCCTGGTGCCTCAACATGGTGAGGGGGTGTAACAATGAATGATGCAAATATTTATGCCAAATCAACAGTACAGTTCAGAGACCCCTTACACAACAATGCAGTATGAAATATGAATGGATACTTCACTAAATTTAGCAAATGAAAACTTCCATTTACCTCCTTATACTAATTCCACATAAACAGGCATCCTTCACTAGCCAAATCAGAACAAAGAACAAGTTACTTCAGCAAACAGTGCCTCCTGTAATTAAATCACATGAAAATGAATTACCTTCTATACATTTAATGAAGAATTATATGTTCTACAATAATTTCACCCTGTATATGCTTGCATCCTGTTATGTGCTATAATTTATGACTGCCACTTTTTACTGAAACAAACATGTCACAGTTGATTGGAACAACCAGATCAAGCTGTGGCTCTAAAATACATAATTTTCCAGAATTCCAACAAAGAATAAAAGCCACATACATCCAATGAAATAAAGTGGCAACATCCGTTGACCCTTCACCATAAACCATTCTAATGCAGCTTTCGTCACAGGAAGTGGACATTGCAAACTACACATGGCTCTTCTGCTGCAATACAAAACAGACACATCAACAATGGCACATTACAGAAGGCCTCAAAGCCCCCATCGTAAATAGCCACATTCTAAGCATGAAGTGAAAGCAGAACAAGCAGACAAACCAAGAGCCACTCCAAATGGCCAAATTATTACAAGCCCCACTCTAGGGATATTTAAGGAAAATGTGCTTTGGAATGCAAAACCGTTTTGAATCCATCTACAGACACAGTGTCCTGGTGTGGCAACAAACAGTGAAATTGTGTGTGTGTGTGTGTGTGTGGGCGCGTGCAAAATCAAACAACAAACAAACGATATGATAGTGTTGGTGCAGTGCTGTTTAGTGGTTGTGTGAAACAAAACAACTGAATGGTACCATGCACAAGTGTCAGCGAGTAAGTTCTTACCTCTATCACTTTGTTACTAGGAATAAACTTATGCCTAGGTATTCACTGTACCACTTAGTTTCAAAGTGTATTCATTGTGTTTTGGTGCGCCTGCGTGAAACACTTCTCAAGGTGATAAAAAAGTCATCCCATCAGGGTTCTGAGATAAGTACCATCATTATCTCTGCCCCACTACCAATTCATAATGCAGGCTTAAACATCTACAAGGATATTTCAAATACTTTTTCATCTTTCACAGTTCCTAAAAATATCATCATTATATTTAACTACCTTGTATTTCAATGTCCTCCCTCAACAGTAATGCACACTTGTACATTACACAGTTCTAAGCTGATTCATACAGTGGTTTCTGCCCAGTTCCATGTGTACAGGAATTTCACAGGTGTGAATCCTATTTATTGTGTTTTACTTCCTCTAATCTTTATTAACTTGTGTGTACTGCAAGAATGAATTGTCTTTTAAGTACCCAGCTCTTCCTTCAGTCCACTGTATGTTGAAAATCAAGAAATTTATAAACAGGAACATTCAATAATGTCACTAAAGATGGACCAGTTATATGGATGAAGGAGTTTGCGTCAGTGTAAATCTGAAGGTCCGTGTACAGATGCCAATGTCATGTCACCAGGTATCATAGAACATGTAAATTTCTAGCCGTTGCCCTACTTTTCTTGTCCTTTCATGGCTCAATAGCCTCTGGAGGTCCAGGATGTCCTCACTTATCAGACTTCACAATCACACTCAATTTCACACACTACATTCCATACGATCCTCTGGACGAGCGATCAGCCCGTTGCAGAGACCTCTACCTTACAACACACAACACTCACAACAAACAGACATCCATGCCTCTGGCACAATTGCAACCTGAAATCCCAGCAAGTGTGTGGCCGCAAACCCATACATTACAGCGTGTGGCCACTGGGATAAGCTGTTGTCCTACTGCATGAACTAAAGTCTCAATGCAATTTCTGTTCCAAATTGTAAGCAGACTAGGATATTGGTACCATGTAGAACATACAGACGTGACAGCAGTTTTTGTGCTTCTCATTTGGTGAAAGGAAGTGCTGTTGTAATTCTTTGGTGCATGAATTCGTTTAGTGGTGGCTGGTATGACTGCATAGTGGCAATGCCTGAGACCAGAAATTTCAATGAGTCTGTACCACAAGTACGTAACCTTAGTTCAGAGGACATCTAACAGGAAGTAGGCACATGGGGGACTTAAGATGTAACCCCCTCATTCTTAACCTTCGCAATGGAAGGCGATCCCAATTGGCTCGAATCACAGATTACATCTCCAACGCCCTATAATCTCCACAAGCACTCAGGCATGGTTCTGCTAGATTTAGAAAAAGCTTACAACACAGTCTGGATACATGGCCTCCTCTATAAACTCATTGTTTTCAAACTACCGACGTATCTTCTTTTCACTCTTAAAGCGTTCCTGGAAGGCCGCTCCTTTACTGTTCATCTTAATGACACGTCCTTGTCCCCCAAAACTACCCCCTCTGGCCTACCCCAAGGAGCGGTTTTATCGACAACCCTCTTTGTACTTTATATTTCTGACACGCCGCACCCCCCTAACACACAACTAGCGTTATATGCCGACGACACCGCCATTCTTGCTCAGTCTTGGCAAACTGACACCATAGTTCACCAGCTCACCTACACAACGTCCATATTGCTTTGTTATTTTACCAGATGGAAACTTCAAGTCAATATTCACAAAACAGAGGCCATTTTCTTCACTCGACACCATCCTGTTCCCCCAGCACCTCTCCACTTCCAACACACTGTAATCCCGTGGAACTCACAAATCCAATACCTCAGTCTCCTACTCGACCCCAAACGCCTATTCATGAGACATTTAACCTCCGTAACACATAAGGCCACCGGCATCTTCCTCCAACTCTTCCCTCTCCTCGCATGCGATTCAACGTTATCCATTCCTAATAAAATCACTCTGTACAAACTATTTATCCGCTCTGAGCTCACATACGCTGCCCCTGTTTGGAGCAATACATCATCCTCCAACTAAGGCCGTCTGCAAATTTTACAGTCCAAATGTCTCCGCATCATTGGCAACTACCCCAGGCGCACCCCCATCCCACGTCTTCATACCGCCTTAAATGTCGCACCTATCCGTGACTTCATTTATCATTTGACTGATAACTTTTCCGGCAGTTGCCCTGCCCACCCCAACCCCCTCGTCCGCTCCATAGGAAACTACAGCTTAGCTGACCTCCATCACCAGTATAAGAAATACATACACAAACGACCCAAGCACCTTCTTCTATAGCCATTCACCCAACTGCCGCAGTGTTTTTCCCTTTGTACTTGTTTTTCACTGCTACACTTATACATACCTAACACGGTAGATACTCTATCACTCGCTTCTGCGAATGACAACTATGACAAATTGGTTAAAGGAACAATTTTGTAACCTTGTGTATCTCGCTGAATTTTCTGTGCAATAAATCTCTTTAAAAAAAATGGAAGGCGATGAGTGACTGGCTGCATGGCCTGGCCAATTAGCCACCTGTTCCCATTGAATAGGAGGCTGGGTAGGCCCCAGGGCTGGTCATAACACTTGGAGAAAAGAAAGATCTCTTCCCCTGCCAGGAATCAAATCACAATTCCTCAGTTGTCCAGCCTGTGAATACAGTCACTATACAAACTTCACTAACAGACCTGACAAAATATTACTAAGCTTTAAACATTGAAACCACTAATGTTATGCCTTCAGGACACACAATATACATGATAAAAGATAAATACATTATATTTTGCATGTTAGGCTTTTCAAGTTATCAGCTTGGTGAAACAAAGTGTAGCATCATAAAGGTTAGGGTTTGAGGTTTTGTTTTATAGGCATTTATTTTGAGCCTCGCATTTTTCACAGGTAATGAAAATGACTGTGCCACGTTTGATGCTGTTACAGATGCGGACATAGCACAGGGGTGATATGTTGAGGACACAGTGAAACCTTCCTAGACACTTTATGTACCCACCTTCACACACATCATGTTCGTTACAGTCACTACGGCTATTAGCAACCCTAAAGGGATAACAATGGCCTTTCTTGGAAAATAAAGTAACATGCTTACACTACTATATTTATACATTCAGACATAAAAGTAGATTTTTTTTTTACAAACATAACAGTGTTTCAAGATTTTATGTTAACCATACAGTGCATATTCTTACAGTCAATATATCAACCAACACATGCACTGAATAAAATATAATTCATGACAAGTAGCAAACTCTTACATGTTTCAGCAATGGGGTGCCATCCTCAGGGAGTCTTCTAGATCAAAGGAATACAAGTCAAACACACTCATTATCACATAGTTTTAATATCACAATATTGTCATTTTATGCTTGCCAACTTCATGTATTTTACACCTTCAATATTTTAATCATTCCAGTGATGGCAGTGCAGTACCTGGTTTTGCAAGTTGGACTCATATTCCTTTGTTCTAGAAGACTCCTTGAGGATGGCAGCCCAATGCCAAAACATGTAGGGAGTTCAATACCTGTCATGAATTGTATTTTATTAAGTACACATGTTGGTTGATATAGTGAGTGTTTCAAGGTGTTGTGCTGGTACAGTAGTGTAGAGTTCCATGTAACAGATAAGACTATCACACCTCATATTCTAAATGCTCTAGGTGCATCTAAAAATCACATATTATAGTATGTATGAATTATATTTCACCACTTTCAGTTGTTACAGCTAATAGTATTTAGGGCACAATAACATAAGTCAACACAAACTGAAACACAAGATTGTGTACACAGTTCACCTGAAGTGAAATTAAGAACAGAAATACCACAAGAATTTTCTTTTACATCTCCAATCCAGTGCTCACAATCTAAAATCCAGCAGCTGTAAAATAAAGAGTGTATTTCTAGCATCTCATAAAACTGATGGGCCTGGACGTTTGTGTGTATTCTCATATTCACCAACAGATACTCCGAATATCAGAACTGTTTTATTTGCAGCATACACCTCAAACAATCTGTGAATATGAATAAATGCACAACCAACATCCAAGCCCGTCAATATAAAGTCACTTTATGCCCCTCTACTTCCTATCTTATTCTTTTCGCACATGAAGGCAACAAGATAGTTGATACTCATTACTTAATCATTATGTCATAATTGGTGTTCCCAGTTTTGACACCGTTAAAGAACTCAGCATATATTTCGGGTGGAAGGTAAGTGATTTTCACTGCATCATCTTCTTTCATTGCTTCTTTCCACTCATTCTGAAAAATCATACAACAGATTTAGAAAACTAACTCGTACATTCAATTCTTGTATTAAAACTTAAGCTTTGGCAACTACAGAGATTTTACAGCAGTGAATGGCAAGACTGTTGTGATGAACTGCAAAGGAAAAGTAATGATCATGGTATACAGCCAAAGCATTTGTTTAGATATTACAACAGACATCAATATTTCAAATATAGGAAGTTCATGCTGTTACTCAATTTACATAATGTAATAAATAAATACAGCCACTCTCCCACTTGACGTAAGGGTTGCATTCTGTGGAGCTTTAGGCAAGTCAAATTTTATGTAAGTCAGAATTTCCCTAAATTAAATTCAATTCAATTTTTTAATTTCACATGCAGGAAAAAGTACAAAAGTGTGCTTCGAAACGTACAATAAAAAGATTATGACAAGTGCCAGTACAAAAGAGAATATAATATAATTAAACATCCCTTGAAAAATACGTTGTCATGATTTTTTAAGTTTGCACTGGCTGGCAACATTTATGTAAAGTTGAATTTACGTAAGTCAAGTATTATGTTCAGTCAGGGAGTTACTGTAAATAATTAATGGTGAAAACTAAAGCTTCAAATTTGTGTGAGTTTTTAGGTTACACTGAAATCTATTTCATGATACAGCAAAAACTAATTTACCAGTTTCTTGAATCGATCTGTGGTTAAAACACATTCTGGTACCGCAGTTCCAAAGGCATCAATTCTCTCAAACCATGGCCATATCATGTAATCCAACATTCCTGGCAAATCACCTGTAAAACACAATATTCTGCTTGTAATGCAGATAGTTAAACTGACAAGAAATAGACTGAATCACACTCCCTATAGCATTTTTTTCTGGCATTACTACACAGCAAACAAAAAATGCTAACTCCATAAAATATAGCACAACATGAGTATCTGGTAGGTATTCAAATGTTTAGGAGACTCTCTGTGGCCACAAGATTTGAGGGTTTATCACCACCGCTACTATAGAATCCAACCTTCCATTAGCTAGCAGCTACAGATTTGTATCTATATTCAAAATTCTGGAACGTAATACTGCGAATCCCCAATACATTCTGACATTTACCCACTGATGTCCTTACCTCCAAAAAAAGGTGTGGCTCTTACTGTTAACTCCTTCTCAAATAAATCCAGGTCTGTCAGAATGGCATCAAAGGAATTATCTATACCATACAAGAGTTTGTATACATTTGCAGTGATCTACAAAACCAAAAAATTCATTTTATTGTATATAGACAATGCAATTTCTCATTAGTGCAGCAGTGGACACTCTTTCACAATGTTTCTAAATTAATATTATGAATAAATTTTTTTTAACTATATGCCATCACAAACAGAAAGGTCCAGAATAAACATATGAAACCTACTTCTTTTCTTTTCATCATCATGCCTAAAAGAAATTATACAATGGACATAGCACTCTTACTTTGCACTGTGCACTTCACACACTTTCAATTAAATTTAATTTTAAAGGTCTCTTGCAAAAAAAGTCATATTTCTATACTCAAGCTGCCATGCTTTTGCTGTCACTGTTAAACGTTAAAAATCAAAATTCTGAAGTGACCTCATATGAAATGATATTAATTTGCCTGAAAACTGGTTAGTTGAATTCAGCTTTATGTGGGTAAAATTACAGAAACAACAGTTATATCCTAAAAAGCTGAGGGTGAAATTATGGCAGACTGAAATACTTCTAAGACAACTGAGAAAATATGAAGGCAGGGAGGGGGGCAATCAGTGTTTTTTTTAATGACAGTAAAGGGTGCAGCATTTGGAGATCAAAACAGGTGCCTGTAAGCCTCTTTTGGGCCCATATTCCTTCTTTCAAGAAAAAAGGTGCTGTCAGGCCACACTGCAAGAAAAACAAAGAATGACAATGATACCTCAGTTTATTATGCAACCTGAAAGTATTGCATTAGATTGTTTTTCTCTTCCTGGACCTCTCAGAATGCTTACATGAAAGTTTAGTTCTTGAAAACCCATTTAGTTCAACTACTTAAAAATATGTTATATTCACATCTGTGGCTTTGTGTAAAAACCATCATGACTGCTTTAAGTGGCATACAAGAGTGGGCGTGTGTTACATATCCATTCCAATCCTCCTTCACCACTGCAGTATACAACTGTTATCTTATCTTTCCTTACATAACATAACGATAACCTATAACGATAAAAAATTCTGCCACAGCAAATATAATGGTGTCAAGTTTACATGTAACCATTATGGAATATGTGTGTTAACCTTTTAAAGCATACCGGTTTCTTTTCGTACCGCCAGGTTTAACATTAAAAAATTCTACATGGTGCTCGCTTTGCTTTGAGTGTTTTGTGCGGATCTCAGAACAGACAGTGACTTTTGCTGTATACGTCATTAACTGATTGGTTTTTATAACCACGGTGGAAAGTGTTTACAGCGCGGTACGGACTGATTCCTTATATAAAGCAGATTACGTTGCGTCTTTTAAAGGTTAATAACTCCATTACTATTATGTTCACTTATGACTTCATTCATCACACAGGGCCTATCTACATGCTGTATATGAATAACCTATTTATACCACACTACTAGCTAAACCTGATATCTCAGAAATTACATGAACACTGTGGTGCAAATCGTTGTCTCAGGGAATGCACACATATTAACAACAAAAAAATAAGAGTAATACTGACCTTATTGAAGTGTTCTACCAGGATTCTGTCCTTTGCTTTCTGCATGGGATCCTTGGGTTGCAATGGTCTTTCTGGATATTTCTCATCCAGGTAATCAGCAACTATCAAACTCTCATACAGGCATTCTCCTGATTCTGTTTCTATAGCTGGAACTTTTCCCAGTGGATTCTTTTCAAAAAACCATTCTGGTTTGTCTGACAGTTTGATGTTTACAACATCATGTCTGAAAAGTACGTAAGTTACTGTATGAGATTCAGTAGAACTTAATTTTGAAGATGGCTTAGAAAGATGCAAATACAAACTTCAATGTTGTTTTTAATATTATCCATGTTCTGTGCAGTAAGATAATTTTTACCATGTTTACTCCAACAACTGCACAAAAATTAGACACAAGAGTATGCAATCATACAGTAAGCCTCCTACATGTTTTGGTCTTTTTCGGCCATCTACACGAAGGTATTCGATAACAAAAAACACAGCACTGGCTAATTATGTCATATATATATATACACACACACACACACACACATATATATACACAATTGTCGAGGTAAAAAAACAGATGTTAAAATTATATAAGAATTACTAAAATGTGTAATGCATATTGCAAATTGTATAAAAATGATTAAATGTATAATGCAGACAAAGAAAAACATAACACTGGCCAATTAAGTCATACATATGCCACTGTAGAGGTAAAAAACATATGTTACAATTCTACAATTACTAAAAAGTACACTTTTTAATAATTTTGGGTCTATAGGACGAAAGTAAATAAATAAATACCTTTTAATCATTGATACAATTTTAACATGTTTTTTTAACCCTTATCCTGCTAACGTGGAGAATATGGCGCGCTCCTAATAATGCCAGCAGATGGCAGATGGGATTTAACTTGGTGTTTAAAGAGTTAAACCTACAAAGTCCTTTTGGTGCATAGGGCTCACAACCTTACCACCTTCATGTGCCGATTGTCTTGAAATCTGGAAGCCTCAACCTCGTGGAACCCTCGGGGCCTGTCCAGGCCCGTAAGGGGATTGCTTTACCTTTACCTTTTAAACCTACAATTGCACAACTATAGCATAGTTAGCCAATGTTGCTTTTTTATTTGTTGAATACCGCCCTGATGATGGCCAAAAAAAGATCAAAGCATGTAGAAGGCTTACTGTATAATTGTATACTTTTGTACCTAATTTTTGTACATTTGTCAGAACATTGTAAACCTCAATGTGGTATCTAATCAGAGGAACATATTAAATATATGGTCAGAACAGAACTAAGTATTATTATCCTATATATAGTACATACAACTACATGTATCGGCCTTGCATATTGGCCATCGTCAGGTTGTACTACAAACTTAATAAGTGGCTGTACAACAATGCGTGGGTATTCTGGGGGGACGAGATCTCGTCTTACAGCAGTGGGTGGCATGTTTAT
>Ga0268261_10004258_pt1 | contig 10700 bp, 4 predicted proteins | sample TergutNc150P1_FD_190353 | JGI IMG/M metagenome (GOLD analysis project Ga0268261, IMG submission 190353) | Nasutitermes corniger P1 segment gut microbial community from laboratory colony in Florida, USA - Nc150 P1 (SPAdes) (version 2) | ecosystem: Host-associated > Arthropoda: Insects > Digestive...
GGGGAGGGAGGGGAAGGTTAGGTTTGTTTACGGAAGGAGCTCAAGGTTAGGTTTGTTGACGTGTGACGTCACTCGGCAAAGTGGATGGCTTACTACTGACCTCGCTTGTGCTCCTCCGGTTGCACCGTTCACATCGCCCAAAATATGTTTTGGCGGGTGATTAAGAGGGGATTAATCGGAGGGCTAAGCGAGGGATTAAAAACAAGCCCACAATTTTGGCTAATCCTGGCCATGGGCGTTGCCCCTGCATTACGTCACCCCTCGCCCACATCACTCCCTGGGCGATTGGCCGGCCGGTCGGACGGCCTCCGAATCCTTCCCCTGCTCCTCCTCTTCGTCCCTCCTAAACCTCGGACCCCCAGAAAATCTTTGCCTAGGGCCAACAAGCCTAAATCCCCTTTTAAAGAATTAAAAATACTTCCAAAATGGCTACGCACCCGAAAAATTACAATTAGCTTTTTCCGCTCATAATTGCGTCTACTTGAGGTTACTACCTTCAAAGTCAAGGACGTCGGATCAAGGTCACGAGGTCAAGGCCATCACCACTATCTGCACTTTAGGTTACTTCCTTCAAGGTCATGGTCACGATGTCAAAATCAAGGTCACTCCCCAATTCACCCTATTCTACGTTACAACAAAAAGGGTCATGACACATTACTGTTTTTTAAACTGGGCACCAAAGCAATTAAATATCAGCACTACGTCCACTTTAGGTTACCTCATTCAAGGTCAAGGTAACGATGTCAAAGTAAAGGTCAAAGATCAAAGTCACTCCCCCAAGTCGCCCTATTCTACGATACAACAGTAATGGTCATGACACATTACTGTTTTCCAAACTGGGTACCAAAGCGTTGCAACAGAAAGTGCTGTGAATCAGTGTTTTCCAAACTGGGTACTAAAATGGTCAAACTGTAAGGATCATGACTCGTTGTTTTTTCCAACTGGGCACCAAAGCGATGCAACAGAAAGGGCCGTGACTCATTAGTGCCGTCAAAACTCGGCACTAAAATGGTGCAACAGTGAAGGTCGTGACTCATTAGTGTTTTCCAAATTGGGCACTCAAGCGATGCAACAGTAAGGACCATGACCTATTTGTGCTGGTTTTTCGGCAGTTGTGGTTGCATGGAGTTCAATTACAGTTGAAAAGAACGATGGAGATACATTACTGGAATAATCGGACGTAGCGTGTAAGACAGCGGCATGTCTGGGAAGACTGGGGAAAATAAAATATCTTCATTTCAGGCAAAGATTTAAATTGAGGACTACTAGTTTACGAAGCAAGGGGGCTACTGAACCGATCGCGACGTTTGATCATAGGCGTTAGTATACGGATCTGACATGTTGACATCTAATAATTGGCCGTGGCCCACTTCTAGGTACTACCCATCTATTTCAGTGTTAAGAGTACCTAAGCAAACATATCGTCTTGAAACGCCATATACAGGACCTTGTAATTATAAGGTGAACTGGGGTAAGTATAAATTCTGGGCACGTGGAACCTATGCATAGCGTCTCGTGTGATACTGCTTTTGAAGTGGCACTGTTTACTGGATTTATACTTACTATATTCTAGTGCGTGCCTGTATAGCAGCGGGAACGCTTCGCGGTCATTTGAGTAGTGGATGTGTGGGAGTATGGAAGTGCGTAGTTTTTCCTTGTTGTGCAACCAAGGGTAGTCCGTGCATTTGTTGTTATATAAAAGCAATATTTCACTGTGGGCGTCTATATATTTGAGGTAAGTATTTACAAATTATTACTTTAGGATACATTAATAAGTGTCATACACCTAGTATTGTTCTTACACTTAAAAGCTATGTGGGTTCCACTTTCCTCGAAAAAATGTTTCCTGGGGCAAGTGGAACCTCGCACAGGTTATAATTAACCCATACCTAGAATAATCACAAATCTAATCTTCATCAGCAATATTCTTCTTATTGGCGATGTTTTTTTATCACAGCAGGTCTTGCAGGTATAGTGCGTACATACAAACGCAAAACGTTACGCCCTTCCTATTCGAAAGAAAACTTAAACACAGCCGTCGATAATAGTGGTCGGATGACATGTAGGGCTGCAGAGCTTTATAAAATACCTAAAGCAACATTATTTAAATATGTGAAGGAAATGAGAGGGGTAAAAAGCCAAACGTTTGGTCGACCAACTGCTCTCTCCTTCCATAAAAAAAATGGCAGTGTCTTAAGTTGATGGAGAAATGGGGCTTCGGCCTCTCCAAAACAGAAGTCCTGGAGACGATAGGCCGGTATGTCAATAAAAACAAAATATCCACACCATTTGGAGAAGGAGTTCCTGGTGATTATTTTTTATCAGCTTTAAAATAAAACATAAGCTAAGTTTAAAAAAGACACAAAGCGTTGAAGCATGCCGAAAAAAGGGTATCGTCCCATTCATAATTTCTGAATATTTTGAGATTTTGGGGAAGTTACAAATAACATTTCTCTAAGGCAAATATGGAACCTATATGGACAAGGAACAGACAATAAAAAGAAAACCAAGACAAAAAACAACCAAGAAAAAAGAAGACAGTTTTGATTCTCCCTAGGTGGCTTTTAATATTTAAATGTAGCTTACCGACTTATCTGTGAACTTGATTACATTTAGGAAATGTTACATAAGTATTAACTTGAGAAATATACAATGTAACACTTTAAACTGCAGCATTACTCTTTTTTATATTAAAGCTTTTGTGCCATAAATTTATGTGATTTTTGCCATAAGTTTTGAATTCCATCCGCTTGCACAGATTTTCAGTTTCGTTTAATTTAGTTTGATTTGAGAGTTAGGTTATTGGGGACGTATGTTTTTAACAAGAATGTAACAATACAAGCTCATGTGAATAAGTACCCTCTTGAAGTGAATATTCTTTCTACGATACGACAGCACTCTTTATCTCCGAATGAAAATGTAAAGCACTGATTCACAACTCCCCCTCAAAACGCTCTCGCAATGACATAATGCCAGAGGAATGTTACGATACGGCCTACAACAGCACGGTACTGTGGCGTCATGTGTAAGAGTAAGTTTTAGGAATCAGCTTACGTGTGAAACAGTTTGAAACAGGATTTCTCGCACAAGCCTATTTTGAAATCAGAATATCGAAAATTGACTCCGTTTCTTCTCTAACGAACAAAAAGCACGCCGTCTGTGATATGTAGAAATTTAAAGTACGTTGCATTTTACCATTTCCACGTAACCTCATTGATATTTACGTAACTTATATGGCAGAAAGTACCTATAGGTTCCACTTTCCCCACACCATGGGGTAAGTGTAACCTAGAGCTCAAAATATATGTTTTGTATTCCTGAATCAAAACCATAAACCGTCTTCGTCTTACATTTGTACCTCAGATAGTGAGTCTGTAGTTCACCACGAGAAATTTAAATAAAAATGGACCTAAATACAGTGAGTAATCACATATTAAAGTCCAACTATTAAAAATAGCGGTTCCACTTACCCCGGTTTACCTTCGGTTTTTGCTTCGACGCCATAACGATCGAAGTGTGGTATTTATTTTTTAAATCGAGGGAGCGTATGCAGGTCGTTTGTAGAGACGACCGGTCAAGTTTCATTATCAGTTTCACCACTAACCATCTATCCCTTTTTATATCACCATTCGTCTAATGCAAGCGCAAAAAAGTTAGGTTTCCAAATCACTGCTACCATTCCGGATTGACAACATGTTTCCCTACGACAGACTTATTTTCCAGGCACTGAACACGGTCTCGTAGTCGGGCAGTCTTGCGTTGCCATCGTTCGAGCTTAAGGCCTCAATTTCTTGGCGGTGGGAGGCATCGGAAGACAATGTTGATAATTATCGTTTATTTTTGCAGTTCTTGTGTTTCGACATGAAGGATCACAAACGCAGTTTTAAAGTATTGCCGATAAGTTAGGGTTCTTACGTTTGACACCAAATGAGAAGCACAGCTTCGTACGTGACGTGAAGTTTGGCCCAAAGAAGCTGTTAAATCTATGAAGCCTTGGGAGAAGACAAAACTAGTCGAACGTTAAAGACTCCGCTTTCTCTATAACAAATTTGGCATGGATATGACCAAGAATACCTGTATATACGAAGCTGAGCACGTTAGGAGATAATGACGTTATAAATTTTAAAGAATGAAAGAAGTTTACGCGTTTATTGATTAAAAAATACTTATAAAAACGAGAAGGAAATTCAAGCCACTGTAATGTTAACACCTGAACTTAATATTTAATTAATATGTGATTGGCATAAGACCTTAATTAAGATAGAAGAACTCACACTAGTTTCTCAAAAATCATCTTAAATTTTCAACTACTCTACATATCACAATCCCCTCCGCATGGCTTGACTTGGCTAAGGGCTCAAGGACGAACCTGCACAGTGTACGGATAGCACGTTGTGTTAAAAAAGGTACAGAATAAGGAATTGCAAAAAAAATTCTCAAGTCATCTGTAAATGTTACTTGTAGAAATGATAAGAACAAGTGGCGGGCACTTGCGAATGCAGTAATGAATCTTCAGGTTCCATAAAACCGGAGAATTTCTTGACTAGCTGAAAACCGGTTTGCTTCTCAAGAAGAATTCTGCTCCATGGAGTGAGTAAGTAAGAAAGTAAGTAAGTAATTAAGTAAGTAAATAAGTAAGTAGTAGTTGATAAGGTTCCATGTTAGATCAGTGGTAATAGTACTAGTGTCTTTCCCTCACATTTCTTCACGGGTTTCACTTGGTAGTATTGAGAGCCTCTAGTGGCAAAATGTTTCTACAAATTTTTACGAAAATTCATTGCGAGGTTTTAAAGTAATTCCTTGGGGAAGTAAACAAATATACTATTTATGTATTGTTACATTTTTCGTTCACCCTTAAAGAAGTAACTTCGATCCGTGCACTATAAACAACACAAACAATAATGGTACGAACAAAAGCACAAAAGTATATTAAATTAATTTGTATAGACACAGACCTACTACACGTTTCGGTCAGCTATGTGGCCATGCTCAGAAAGGCATCACGACCCCTCCCTGATTGCTGCTTGGCTTCGGTACAGGGTTTAACTTATTAGTCACAACTCATACATTTTCTTGGATGGTGGTTCACTACGTGGAGTTTCTGTGTAAACCATCCACTCTAACACTACCACATGTGTTTTCAACGATGTAAATTCATGTGTTTTAATATACGGTTCTTTGATTGCCATTTTATAAGTGTGGATTTGTTATGATGCTTCATTCATGTTTTATGTAATGATCCATGTTTGACCTCTTTGCGTGGCCACATGGTTGGCAGAAACAGGTCGCGGTTTCTTTCAATATAAATATTTATAACATAATTATGCGCCACTTGTTGGTACTGTTATTCTACATAATTAAGGGCTGTAGTGGTCATTACCATTGCGCTACAAGCCGGAAGGTCGCGGATTCGATTCACGCTGGTGTCATTGGTATTTTTCATTGATATAGTCCTTCCGACCGCACTATGGCCCTGGGGTTGACTCAGCCTCTATCAGAAATGAATACCAGGAATATTTTCTGGGGATAAAAGCGGCCGGTGTGTAAGGCTGACAACCTTACCACTTTCATGTGCCGATTGTCTTGAAATCTGGGAGCTTCAAACCCATGGAACCCTCAGGGCATATTCAGACCTGTAATGGGATGGCTTTACCTTACCTAGTAGTTACTGCACTTGGTTTGTGACAGTGTAACATCAACATAGTGTTATTACCCACTAACTGCATAGAACTGTAGCACTAACATAGTTCTCTGCACCAGCATATGTTGGTAATCGGCTAAGAGATATATTTATAACGTTCTTTATCTGAAGCAAGCAGAAGTGTTCCTTATAAAATCAAATATGTTTCTACCTGTTCCATGTAAATATAAGAAAAAGATTACAAATTGAGTCCTCCGTCCCCCCACACACGTCCACAAACTCTAACAAGGAGTTCTTTACTTTCCAAATATCACGCGGTTGCACGGTACGCGTGTGTCATTTTATTTACGCCTATAAGAACAGTAAGACTTTCTTTTCAGCAATTTTTACGGAAATTTCAAATACGCAACAGTATTAACCGTGGTACTGTCGCACCGAACTTTACCACAATCGGAGCGCACATGCGCAAAATATGTATAGAATTTTATGTAGGCCTTGTGAGTAAATTATGGTTTTTATTGAGCCAATTTTCATGAGACTCGCCATGCTGAACGGCATTAAGTTTAAAACTTCTCTACAAAATTTTACCAAATTCGGTCTAGAAATAAAAGACTTTTGGCTAAAATTTTATTGAAGTCCTAAGAAAGTGGGACGAACTTAGCCAATTTTCACTAAACTCACGTCTGTGCAACAACTTTTTGTATTTCCTATATCGAATTTCGTAAGAATCCGTCGAAAATTTACATCCATGATATTGTCACAGGCGGGTGGACCTGGACCCCCACATAAGACTGTTTTCTTACGCCTTAAAGAATGCCCGACATGAACAATAAGAACGATGGGCACTAAGTTCAAGAAGAATTTGCGTGATTGATACATTTCTGTGTGTGTGTTTGTGTGTGTGTGAGAGAGAGGGGGGAGAGAGAAAGAGAGAGAGACAAAATGAGTATTTCTTGTGTTGCAGGGACCTACTTTATCCTGTACGACTTCCTTGACTACTTCGAGAAGGACGGACCCAGTTTTTTGCAGCGGGAGAAGTACCTGGATATCATCAACCTCATCTTCAAAAATGTGTCACACCTGGAGCGGGACGCCATTATTTTTCAGGTTAGGCAAGAAAAATACTTAAAAAAGTAGCTAATAATCTGGCAACAGAACCGGAGCAGTCATGTAGGTTATAGGAAAGCTCGCCATCATGTAGCATGCTAGTAAGATTCCATCCACCTCTCATAATAAAAAACTACGTCCTAAATATCTATTCAAAATTTTTTCCCTTCTCATTCTCGCTCTTTTAAACGAACTTTTCCGAGATAGTTTGGTAAAATGTACACGTGAAGTAATACGCGCGTGACAAAGCGATGCATCTTGTGTACAGCATGTAAACAGTGAAATGCCTCCCCGAAGATTCGGATTATCTTTTGTAGAAACCGAAGTTTCGTGCGCCTTTATCACAAACTGACACTAGTCCATATTTTCTCTCAGAGGATTTGAGTCCAGTGAGGGTTGAATACCACACAGAATGCGTGTTTAACACTTCTATATGCTGAATGCAATTGAGAGCTTAATGCAGTAGCTGCGGTCTAGTTTATTATAAACGTCAGTAAATTGCCACCAAACTGCAAATCCCATAGTTAGAAAAGTGTTTACAATTTCCTCCCAGAGTTATAATAACGGCTACTGCAAAGCGCCGCGTCTCTGCTGCGCTCGATGACGTGTCGTATCTCACCGATAATTTCTATCGATCTAGCTCAACGTCAGTATGACGTCACTGTGTATTTATTCATAAATCGAAACACACAACCAACAGCAGACATCCATCGCGAGTGGGAGAAGGCCTCACTAAACGAACATGAAGGGAATCAAGTCTTTTTATTTGTCCTTTGACACTACCTGCCCGCAGACGTTCCTGACAAAGTATTTACGTACACACGTGAAAGATGCTTGATTATGGAGTAGGCAGGGCGGAGCTATTACTGTTATAATAAGAAAGGCGTTTGCTGTTGACCCACTGTGCAGTTGTTGCGATTTTGGTGTCAGCAGACAGGCAGTTGTATGTGCACATATTTTTTCGCATACTCTCACTTCCATATCAACTGTGTTAATCGCTGTAAGGTGAGTTACACTCTCCGCCTTGTGGCTTCTGAATGTCGTCTGATACTGGTGCAATATTATGCAGCGGCTGAACTAACACTGCAATCCGCTATCCACCGTCTCGTGTATCCAAGCAGCGTGGTTAAAATCCCTGCCTACAGATGGCACTGCCTGTTGCTTTACCTCAGTTCCACACCCTCAAAGCGAGGCTCCTCCGACGCCTTGTTAAGGTCAGTCAGGGCACTGAAGGCATTTCTTTCTTTATTTAATGTGGCCACATGTTGCAGACGGTGAGGAAATGTAAGAATAAGAGTTCCTGCCCCAAGTTGTCTAGTAGATCCATATCAAAGGCTGTAGGAAGCGTAATACGTGGAAATGTAGTTGTTCGAAGCGCTTCTCATGTCAATAGTCCACTACACAACGCTTCAAGATCTGATTGCAAAAATCTTAGACATGCACGTGGGGCGTGAGAGGAGATTAATCTGGCAAATGTAGGGCGTTCAACTGCACTGGGCGCTGGCGTCGAAAATGGCAACACGAGACAGCTGAGTCTCGCAGAGGCTGTGTGCCAGTGGTGTACCGTGACGCAGTGCCACATTGAGTAATAACAAGAACAGCAGAACAGCTATTGAGATCTAAGGTGCTTATAAACATAAACTCACCTTAAATTTAGATTATAATTAAATCTATTAAATAAATATTTAGGAGGACTGAAAATACTTGTAACGAATTTTAAATCAAACATTTCATCATTCTGACGTATTTTGTTTTACAATTAGCAATAGTTGTGTTATTTTGTCTTATATACTTAAATAACCTGTGGCATCATTAAGTTTTAAACCATATAAGTGTAGATGGCAGTCGACCTCCGAAACATGTAGCAGGGAATATCGTATGTATGTGTGTATATATATATCTATATATATATTCTTTGTACGTGCCAGTACTGGGACTTCGATTAACACAACTGCAATATATTGTGCGGATTCAAGAATACGAAGGTAACTGAGATGCTGTGTTTACCTTCTCACACGACACATCCTCCTGTCTATTTGCAAAATTTTGTTTCAGCCACCAAAGATGTTTTACCACTAGAAAGGCACCACATTCTCTTGCCGGCGCCCAAATACATCCATTACCAAGTCTTGTCCTTTAAACCTGTGCATTGTCGCGTGGAACAGGAAAACGTTGAAACGTGCAGGAAATACAGGAGGTGGATGGAAATAAAGACGTTTCTTATGGGTTTTGTGGAGTAAATGCCAGATGTGTGGAAAATGGTAAAAAGAATTGTGTTGCAGCATCAGCAGTTCCTTTGCGGAAGAATGCCTGTGAAAGAAATTGCTTCACCTGGTGATAACAATTGACCAAGGATTTTGTTTCTTAGTACTTAATACTGATGTCTGTCTTCCCCAGTAACATTACACAACCCGACATTTATTACTCTTAGTAACGGTTTTCTGTGGTTCATTTGAATGATCGGAATAGCCCCACACTACCGTTAAGCCTATACAGGGTGCTGTAAACTTATGTACTTGTTTCGATTTTGAATATTCCATACCATACTTTATTAATTACGTATATTCATTTATCAATTTAATTATTCACTCAGTGCTTGTCTTTTCTACTAGCTTACTCCGTTTTTCATCTTATTTTCTTAACGGCATTCGTCACTAGTACGAGTAATAGTACGTAACTACGACAAACAACACACACGCCCGTGCATTGGCAGGCCTCTAAAGCCTGTGTTTATTTTATGTGCCTCAAGTTTTAAAAATTCAAACAAGACAGGCAATGTACGTATAACGTGACATTAAGGCGCGTTCGTGCAATCAATGTTGCAGTGAAAAATTAATGAGTATTACGTAACCTGATTGAGTATTAGTAGCCGTAGGTATCCATCATGCAACGAGTATGCTCCATGTTGTCGTCTGTGGCCTGCCCCACGCTACAATATTTTTCCACATTATCTCATAAACAGCAACATTTTCGAAGAAAAAGCTAGTTGAACATAAAATTTTGTTTTCATTTCCTCTAAATTCGTCTGAAACCGTTCTCATTCTAAGAAGATTTAAGCGAGATGCTTTAAAAATTGCCTAGTGTTCTTCATGTAAAGTACCCGTTATTCATGTCAAATTTAAAAAACTTGAATTTTTTCACAATTTTTCGAAAAAATCTCAAATATCAAATTTCATGTAAATCCTTCTCGTAGGAGTCGATTTGTGCCATGCGGACAGACGGGCGAACGGACGGAAATTAGGAAGCTAATGTTTTGTTTTCGCAGTTTGGAAACGCGCCTAAAGATTTTACATTCTGGTCACTTCAGTCGGTTGTGTGTTTTGTATTGAATTTAGGAAAACTTGCCGTTTTTGTTATGCAACGATTTTATTATACATGTGTGTATATATACAAATAAGTAGTAATGGGGCAGGTCTGGGTAGTTTTGGCGTAGGGGTGGTGGTGGAGGTATGGTGTAGGGGTGACGTTGGAGGTTAGGTTCCGTCCAACTTGACCTTTTACCCTAGGTTGGGGATCGGTTGGTTTGTCGCGAGACATGGGTGGGTCGCGAAACACAGGTAGGGTTTCCCTTTAGAAAGGAATAGACCCTAGTGTTTGGATCGGTTGGAGAGTTGTGGGGAGGTGGGGCTCGCGAGCCGTAGGTAGGGTATCCCTTTTAAAGGAATAACGCGTTTGGAAAAACGGGTATGTGAGTGGATGTGTAACACGTGTCTAACACACGTCATGGTAAGTGATGTCATCCCCGTTACATGCGAAACATTGTGTAAATATGTTTAGGCAAGACACTTCAAATATGGTATGCCGGTCAAAGAGACTACCATTTGCATGTTTTTCAAATAATAAGAATGCGTGGCATGATGGTATTTCCCTTAGGCATAGCATTTTATATAAGGAGATGCTTTTTTGTAAGACGCCTGTTACTAACCTGTTAACAGCAATGATGGATAAGATT
>Ga0268261_10004259_pt1 | contig 10698 bp, 5 predicted proteins | sample TergutNc150P1_FD_190353 | JGI IMG/M metagenome (GOLD analysis project Ga0268261, IMG submission 190353) | Nasutitermes corniger P1 segment gut microbial community from laboratory colony in Florida, USA - Nc150 P1 (SPAdes) (version 2) | ecosystem: Host-associated > Arthropoda: Insects > Digestive...
ATAACTATCCGAGGTAAAACTCGGTGTGTTTTGCTACATTTTGACAGTTCAAAACGTTGTGTATGTCCTCTGTATAAATTTCTATACGCTTTCAAAGTTGTAAAGCTCTTTTTGAAACACCCTGTACATTAAATTCCATAGACGTGGCCTATGACGTCACATAATATACAGCACTGCGGTAAATCAGCAACGCTTCCTAAAATAAGTCAGAACCATTTGCTTTATAATTTTGGTATGTATTAATAATTCGTAACAGTTATCGAAATTCATCTGCCGTGTTCTTTCATAACTTAAACCGCACTTCCAATTTAAACAGTATTTCGTATAGGCTCATTGTAATAATGTGACAATCACACTGTAATAATGTGACAGTTACAGTCCCTGACTGCATGTCTTCTCATGGTTTATAACCCAAAACGTGACGGATTTATTGCAAGTTGGTACTAAAAAAGGTAAAACAGGTAAAGTGCACCCTTGTACAGGCACTGAGGCTCTGTACAGGCCGTACGGCCCATAAGGGGAGTAGTGGTACAGGCCGTACGGCCCACAGTGGGAGTAAAGGTATAGCTCTACTCATTCATGACCACGGCACTAGAAGGGGGTGAGGGGTCAGCGTCACGCCTCGGCCGCTCTTTACCCCCGGGAAAGACCCGGTACCCATTGTGGTACTAAAAAAACTGTACTAAAAATTGTCTTGTTTAGTATCTGTCATTACAGAATCTTATTAACCCCTGCTTCATACAAATCAAAAGTAACCCTATAATAATCTTACTAAATGCATATGTTAACATTACGACAATTCTAATGTGGCTCATCTCTCACACAATGAATGTACAAACATGTGTTTCAATTTCTTTCTCTTCCTAGTCATTCAAGTGACAAATACCAACTTAAAATCTTAAATCACGTAACCTTTATTTTTGCGACAAATCTTCCTTTGAAATAAACGTTTTACCTGCATATGGTCAGCTTCTCGTTGCCCGAGGTTCATAACAGACCGAATTACTTATATGTTATATAAACTTTTTTTTTTTGTTTGCAGTCCTGACAAACTATCCTCCCTGTCTCGCTATTTCTAATGTCTCGGTCGGCATTTTTTTTTTTTAAATTCATAGCTACTACCATTACAATGTCACATCTAAGCTTCATCAATGAATACACCCTTCTATAAGCTGTCCATACAGCTGTGTCTCCATAGCAATTCTAATTTCACTTTCCGTAACAATTTCTCTACTGCTACAATCAACCTAACTTCCACTAACAATCTATCATACATATTTCCCATCACACATTATTAGTTTCCACGTCGCTGTTTACATAAAACTATGCTGATTTTATGACCCTCTCTTCTAAATCTCAATGAAGTTTTTCTCTTTACACATCTAACATATGTCTTTAAAATGAATAACCTCTCACTGTAAGAATGTGGACAGAACGTTTCTTTCTGCTATCAGCTCTTGCATTCGCTAACAACCTTATCGTTAATACTCCAACTTATTCTTTTGAAGCTGTCATATTCAGTTCCGCCATTTAAACAACTCTCGCATTTTTCTAAGCTCACCACAAGGGGCACATTGGGGCTGCTTCTCTGATCTTTTGTGGTTCCTATCTCTCACCCTGTGCAGACCCACATATTTGCCACTTGTGCGTGTCTATTCACGCCTACTATATCACTTGCAACACTATTTCTTCACAACAAAACCTCAATTAACACTACAGCTGCTCTGTAGCACCTCCTATATCACTGTATTAATACCTCCATAGCTTCTCTGCAGCTCTCTCTTACTCCTCCTGTATTAACTCTTGCAATCTCTATTAACTTTTAAAACTTACATTAACTCTTACAGCCCTACGTCTTCTCTTCCAATAACCTCTTAATAACTCCTTATATACTCTGCAGCTGAAACTGTATTAACCCGCGTCCACGGTGCGAAAGGCCTCATGACTTTTCTCGGATTGTGAACCCAGGATCCTCTACCAGATCTTTCCTCTTAACACCTCTCCACAGACATTACCTCCATCACTTGCTGCACTAACACTCGGGCGTAAACCCAGGACCGTCTACCAGATCCTCTCAACAATTACATAATTACTCATTACTATACGTCACTGATACGCGGCTTGAACCAGGCACCCTACCGGCCTTCTCATACTTCCGATAATTCTAAACACTGACACGTCTGCATTGCCGTATATTAGAGCAGTAAGCACACAATAAAAATACTTTTAATTTTCGCTTATTCCCATTAAAATGTTGGCTAATGAGCTCCATAGCGTCCGACATACTACAATATCTGTCTCCCAATGAATCCATTGCTTTTCTTGTACCAGACAAAGTCGTGTCTCATGCTGATTCAAATATAGTAGCTTGCTTTGTCTCAAATATTGAACACAATTTTTTTTGGTATAATTATTACCAGGTAATACACATTGAACATTAAAGTTACTTATGCATACAATCTACTTCTACCAGCGTAGCTGCACTGTCAGATTCCCTGATACATGCTTATGTTACATTTTAATTCATTCACAAGATTATACCTTATTTCTGTGCTATCTGGCACATCTTAACCATTGAAGGCGCAGAATGGGATTAAAACCAAAAATGCGTTCCCTTATGCTGTAATTTGTAAAAGCGCCTGAGTGTGGCTTACCTTATAGTAATGGGATGCGACTACGAAGGCTGCTGTAGGCAGGGGGACGTCCTTCGCAATCGGCTGCGGCTGGTCAGGAAGAAATACTGGACAAACCCGACAAACAAATGTGGCAATTTAGACTGCAGCTTTTGGTTCTGCACTCGTTCAGCTGCGGATGTCCACCTCAGCTTTACCTGGTTACGGCTGAGTCGGCAGTAGTGACACCAGCTGGCGATCTTCTTTCCATCGGCAGCCCTCGAGGAAGCGAAGCGTGCCATGCTACCGAGGTCGCTTACACCCCAAGCGATTTTATCGGAAGATCCCAGTGGCGGATAGGTATCTCACTGATCGGACACAGAGGAGGACGGCGGCCGGGGCAAAACCTAACCCAGCTGGCTGGACGTTGGGCGTTGGTCGCTGCTTTTCCCAATGGCGGCAAGCTCTGTACAGTCTCCGTCTGCTGCGGACAAGATCCGCTTCTCAGTCCCTCTTGATCAAACGGACTCCTAGCAAGCCCGGAAGATGGTGAAGCGATGTGTCGTTCAGGTGGCCAGCCAGAAGTGAACTCGCAGGATGATGAAGATTAAACTCTTGATGACTATTGACGGAGATGGCCGACGACGCCACACCCCACACACACACACACTGACACCAATTTTTATGTAGTGTCCCTAACCAGGGGGTCTTGGACCCTGTTTCCACCGATGACAGAGACCCTACGGGCAGACAGCCGAGCGGTAACTTGCTGCCCTGAAGGTGGAAGGTTGACGTTTGGAGGGTGGGTGGTTGTCGTTAGAGAGTGAAAGCCCACTGCAATCTCAGTATACTAATGGTTTAATAATCATTAAGTTGTACAATGGAATAGTCTGATTATGGAGACGAGTGCAGGTGAACCGTTAATTTCTACGAGGCCCTTCGCTGTTACGAAGTGGTCGGCCTGGCTGGTGTCGAAAGAATCCTCCCGTGTCTGAGGCTCCAAGCCCAGTTATACTAAAATCTACTACAATATCTTACCCACTCTCCTGTTGTAGTCTCCTTACAGACAGCACACAAAAAACACTAGGTTTACAGAAACCCTCTGTTCCCAGTGTTGAGGGAAGACGAAACAAACGTGCAGAAATGTCTGCATATGGTCAAGTGGGGAGTGCAACGGGTGACGAGTGAGCCGCCACGAGCCCCTAGATACTACAGAACTGGATCATTCTGGCTCACGAAAGTGGCCGGTTGGTTGTACGCTTTCCTGGAAAAAGTAATGAACATATGAATTTTACATTAGACATGGAACTATTGGCGATTAGTGGTTTATTTTTATAAAGGTCTGTTTTCGGTGGAGTCAGCCCAGTGGTCACTATATGTACCACCAGTTTTAACATCCACAAACTACGTTCTGCCCACACTGTGTATTTATATGTATTGTGTGGATCTGAGAACAAACAGCGATTATTTTCGTATACAGCATTAACTGACTGGTTTTTTATAACAGAGGCGGAGTGTGTTTACTGCGCGGTATGGGCTAAATCTGTATATATAATAAAGGTTAATCCTAGGCTTTAAAGGTGTTAACTGCGTGGGTTTTAGGCTTTATGAAGAGGTTATGTCGGAATGCGACCTGGTATTAGCAACGTAACTATTGCGGGAGTGTGAAATTTGGTATAGAGTTCCGTGCGAAAATTCGACCAAGCGTGAGTCATGTGAAAATCGGCCCAGTCGCAGTCATCTTTTATTTAAACGGGTGTAATTGAATGCTTTCCAGTAGTTTACACGTTTATTTTCCGCTCTGGACAACATTCGATGTAACAGATCTGTTGATGTAGTTGTTGAGCAGTTTTGAGTCTGATGACAATCGTTGCCAGGAAGGAAGTACTAGTATTTTCATGATAGGCAAAATGAAACTACATTCGCGCGTGTAGAATGGATGTTTGTGATGTGTCGAATGCAAATAATAACTGGGTGAAGTGTTTGTCTGCTACGGCGTGCCCAGCGATGTGAAGATACTCTCCTACCCAACGTTCCTCTGATTGCTTCGAGGCCATTTTACGTTCCGTAAGGTCCTAGAAGTGCGAAGGCCTCAACTGCACGGCAGCGGAAGACTGAAATCTCGCATAGCATGAGATTGCTTTGCTTTGAAGTTTGCAGGCTCCGCCCGGTTGTATTTACGATGGCGGCGAGTAAGGAGCGTTGGCGAATGATACTGACAGGGGAAAACCGAAGTCCTGGGACAGAAAACTGCCTCTGTGCTACTTTGTCCACCACAAATCTCACATGAATTGGTCGGGGATCGAATCCGGGCCTCTGCGATGAGAGGTCACCACTTGAAAACTTGCATATAAGGACTGAGCGCTTACCGTGCAGTAAACACACTTCGTCTCTGTTATAAAAGCTGTATATGTAAATGCTGTACCGGGAAATAATAGTTTTTTGTTCTGAGATCAATATTTTTTCTCCCTTATGGCGCTTCGACCCGATTCCGGGCCATGGCCCCCTTAGGGGCTTCACGATCACACTCATTGGGCACACCACACTTGGCGGGACTCCTCTGGACGAGTTATGAGCCCTTCCAAGATTAAGACTAAACTAAATTGTATATTCAGTCCTCACCGCGCAGTAAACACTCTCCATGTCTGTTATAAAAACCAGTCAGTTAGTGCTGTATAGAGAAATAGTCGCTGTTTGTTCTCCGATCCACACAAAACACAATAATACTCTGTGTGGGCAGAACATAGAATTGTTGAATGTTAAACTGGTGGTACATATAGTGACCACTGGGCTACAGAGGGTTCATTCTCTATTATACAAACCAGTCAGTTAATGCTGTATAGGGAAATAATAGTTGTTTGCTCTTAGATCCACACAAAACACATAAATACACTGTGGTGGCAGAAGGTAGAATTGCTGAATGTTAAAGTTTGTGGTATATGAAGTGATCGCAGAGCCTTGTACAGTTTATGCTTTATAGATCGAACCTATTTGAATAACAGTGTCTGTTCCACGCCTGGCAAGACTGCGACACAAGCTGTGAAAATTAATCAGGTGGTGATGTTAATGGACACAGTGTCAGTTTGTTTTGAGATCCAAAGAAACCTGCAAATAGTAGCCTCTACTTCTAAATATTTGGTACACGAAAATCATGCTTGTAAGCATTACTGCGTTCTGCTGAATGATGCACCAAGCATCCTCGAATACTATTGACTCAGTACGCACACGGCTGCCACGCACCTGCGGGTAATCACCATGTTGTCACGCACTGGCTCGCACCAGATCGTCATGAGACAGCGGAGGGCAGACAGTTACAACCCCCGGTCTGCTGTACGTACAGGTGTGTCTAGCGGATCTGTAGCTAAAGCAGAGTTGTCACCATGCGTGAGTGACTCATTTTAATGACTTGGATTAACCTGAAATAAAAAAAGTGAAAAATGCACTTATGTCGAGAATGTTATTCTGACTTCGTTGTTTACATTGGACGTGTGTAGCAGATGGTACACACCAGACTTCCACGTAGTCATCATTGACATTTAAGCGCATGGTCCACTCACCAAGGCTTGTATCCAGGCGCAAAATGAATTGGCCTTCGGTTTTTGTAGCTAGGGGGTGTCTGTTGGAATTCGCTTGCCTGCAAGGTGTCTCATGTGCCGTCTAACGAGATAGAAGTCACTGGGCGCGAGATCGAGCCTGTAAGGAGTGCGGTCCGTTAGGCTAAGGTCAGAGTGGCTCCGTATACGGCCGTACTTTTGCACTGACATATACGGCCGACTACGCACGGCAGTGAGCTGTGGTCACATTGCGTTCAGCTACTGCAGTGTACAGTGTACAGATCTCGCGTATATTTCGAAGCGCATAACGTTGTTGAAAATGGAGATTGATACTATGTTTTTATTAGATACCAAGCCGTTATTAAAAATCCTTATCTTTGAGGAACAAAAAGATATGTGAGTAAATGAAATTTTTTAAGGAAGAAAAAATTGGGAATTTCACACGCTTTTTCTTCAGTTGTTGGAAAAACCGTGCAAGTTTTATGATTATTTCAGAATGTTGCCTGAAACATTTGGTACATACTGAATGATATTAGAGACGATATTAAAAAAACAATCAAATTTTCGGAAGTGCATATCTCCTGAGGAAAGATTAGCAGTAACAGTAAAGTAAGTAGCAAGTGAAACTATATTCTTAAGAAATAAGTAACATTATTCTGTCCCAACAAATAATACTATAACACTATTATGAATTATGTACATATTTAATTTCCGAACTGTATGAATTCAGCAAGCTGCACGAATGTAGATGGTGATCTTTGTGATGGTTGAGTTGTGGAATAAGTAGTGTGGAGTGTGTGTTCACTTTCTGAAGACTGCATTCCATATGATGACGATGGAGTTGGAACAGTTGAATTAGAATAATACGATGAACGAGAGTTCCATTCAGTGCGGTCTGATTCCCCACTTCCTTTCTCAATCACATCTTGCTGCAACGCTAATCGGACAGCCAGTTTTTGTCTTTTCGGTATGCCCCTAAGATGAGGCAACGAACTCAACAAGTGGTAGTCTTCGTCTTCCTGAGTAGACATTATTGATTTCTGTTGCACAGCCTTCTCCAATTGTTCAATTTTTCTCTCTTCCAATGCCAGAAACTGCTTTTTATTTTCCGCCTTGTCTCCGAATTACGTTATGTGTTAGCTGGAAAGGAGTGATTTTGCAGCTGTACTCGTATCTTCTGATTCTGGCCTTGGCTCTGTTGACATCTCTTCGACATTAGAATTTTCAGTAAATATGTCACACATGTCCTCATTTACATCTACCACAATTGTATCTATATCAGGTGGTGGGATATTGCTCTTCATATTTCTAGGAGTGAACACGTCAGTCAAAAAGGAAAGTTGTTGATAATATTTCCACTGTGAGGAATGTTTGTCGGAAGTGCCTTCGCCTGTTGTTCATGTCGTTATTTTAACACGTTCTTTCCGAAAATTGTCCCGTAAACTCTGCCACTTTGTTTTTAGAACTTTACCTGCAAAAAAAAAAATAGTTTAATAAATATTACAAATCAAGATTTAAAATATATTACAGATCTACATGCGTATTTAATAATTTCATTTATTTTTTAGAGGTTTCTTTCAACGGAGATAAGCTTTAGATCTTTGTCGTTTTCAGCAAGAATCGCACACAATACTATAGCTGAAATAGTGTATGAGACATGTGATGCCATTTGGAATAGACTCGTGAAACGACACATGCCTTTTGTTACGGAAAATATGCTTCAAGAGATTGCAGATTAGTTCGAAACGCAATGGAATATTCCTAATTGCGTGGGAGCAATTGAAGGAAAACATGTGCGTATCAGGTGCGCACAAAGCTCCGGTTCTCAGTTCTATAATTATAAATCCTACTTCTCCGTACACCTTCAAACAATAGTGAATGCAGAATATAAATTTATGACTGTGGATATCGGAGCATACGGGAGACAAAGTGACAGTGGCGTGTTCACCGAATTCAGTGTTTTCCGTCATTTAGAAGCAGGGTCATTTAATTTACCACCACCGCGACAAATCCTTCGCACCAATATAACTTTACCGTTTGTGTTAGTAGGTGATCAGGGATATCCATTAAAAGAATATCTAATGAGGCCATATCCCACGGATAATGGCAGTGTCTCGACAAAAGAAATATTTAGCTATCGACTGAGCAGAGCGCGACGTACAGTAGAATGTGCATTTGGAATACTGGTTGCAAGATGGAGATGCCTGAAAACTGAGTTACAAGTTAATCCAGAGCATATTGATACTATAATAAGAACTGTTTGTTTATTGCACAATATTATCATTGATAAGGAAGGAGTCAACGAAACAGTTGCAATGACGCAAATAACACCTGAAGACCACAGTAATGTTAGAAGCTCAAACCGCTACAACCGTGCTAAACAAATGCATGTAGTGTACGAGACAGGTTAATGCAATATTTTAATGCTAAAGGAGCAATTGATTTTCAATAATAGGAACAGAGCCTACATAATTCAAACAAAATAAATACTGTAACTATGTATGTTGTAAAAGTAGTTAAAAGTTTACATTTGTACTTAAAGTTAATTACTAAAATAGAAATAACAACTGTACTTGATGTTTTTACTTACTTTCACATCCCATATCTGTGGCTACTTCATTCCACAGCTTTTTGGCAATGTCTCTGTTCTGGTACAATTTATCCTTTGTGTCCCATAAAGGTTTCTTTTCAGAAACGAATGATATTAATTTCTCCAAATCAACCATTCTCTGCGGAGAACGCAATACGCACACGACAAAATGTTCACAGTACCAACAGCACTGACGAATACGGCCGGAAAAAAACAAACTCGTTTGATTTCGGGCGGTGGTCGGTGAAATCCGGCCGCATACGGCAGTGTAACTCGTCGTCACTGTGACCGTTCACATTAGTTAACACAGTTTTGTTTCCTCGTCCGTGATCGGACGTATACGTCAGTGTAAAAGTACGGCCGTATACGGAGCCACTCTGACCTTGGCCTTAACCGCCAGCTGTAGCACAGTAGCCAGGCACACGTGTGGTTCCCAGTGGTCTCCATGTCTTTCGACACCTGAATGTGCACCTGGCTGGCAAGCGGTTTGCAACAGTCGCCGACGTGAAGCAAGCTGTCACCTCCTGGCTGTAGACAATTGACGCGGATTACTTGTACGCTAGGCCACAGGTCTTGGTGCCAAGGTGGGACAAATGCTGAAATGGTAGTGGAAGCTGAGTGGAAGTCTGGTGTGCACCACCTGCTATTCGAGTGCTCTGTGTACATCAAAGTGAGACTAATATTATGGGCCTGATCGTGTTTGTTACCTTACGGTTTGAAACATTATTTCGCAGTGTTTCCTGTTGTTGGTATGGGTGTTAAACTTGGTCTGTCACTTCAGGGAAGAACACAAACTGGGGATATCCGGTGTTGTAGTGCTGGAGAAATTATTTGGTCCTAGGGGTAGGAAACAACAGGAGGCTGGAGAAACGTGCATAATGAGGAGCTAAGTGGTTTTTACTGCTGGCCAAACATTATTAGGTTGACCAAATGAAGAGGAATGACCTGGGCGGGGCATGTAGCACGCAAGGAGAAACGGGAGAGATGCGTACAAGGTTTTGGTGGGGAAATCTGAAGAAAAGACGGCTTGGAAGAGTATAATATTGAAATGGAGTTTTAAGAAATATCGTGGGAAGCCTTGAGCTGGATGCATCTAACCCGGGATAGTAGCAGGTGGCGGGCTGTTGTGAACACATTGATGAACATGCAGGTTTCATAATGTGTGGGAATGTCTTGACTCTCCGTGGAACTGTTATGTGATCAGTACTCTGTTCCATGTAATTAGCTAGATTACAGCTGTGTAACTGGCTTGTCTATTGTTTGGGCGATGTACCGGGACTGGACCCCGACAGGTTTTTGATGGGTTTATTGCTTCAGATAAAAACCTGCTGCTGGTTCACCACGATGGTCTGCTGCCATTACCTTCCCGATTGAGCGGCCACAAATGTTTGTACCGTCCTCAATGCCTGACACAGATACCCGATTTTTGACCAAGGCTTTTCCTTAGCCAGCCGTTCCAGCAGTTTAGTCGTCCGGTAATGCAGTATAAAACTTCACAGGCCTGACTCTTAAACTTCCTCATATTCGTCAAACAAACAACGGTTTAGCAGGTACATTTTATGTCTCCAAGTCAGCTGTAACCAGCATCACGCCGAAACGGATCGCACTGTTCTGTTGAAGCCTGAAATTAATGTAAATAATGTTCAGAAGTCCTGTGCTCACCTCAGAAATAACAAAATGCGACCGCATTACAAATACCAAAATTGTCAGTGTTTGTTGTGAGATACTCGAGAAACACCTAACTGTACCGCGTGGGTAAGATGAGAAGATTTCTAAATATTAACCCTTTAAACCCCGAATTAAATCCCATCTGCTATTTGCTGGCATTATTAGCTCACCATTTTCTCCACGTTAGCAGGATAAGCGTTAAATCATTAACCCTTAGGCTACTGATGTCATATATATATATATATATATATATATATATATATATATATATATA
>Ga0268261_10004260_pt1 | contig 10696 bp, 12 predicted proteins | sample TergutNc150P1_FD_190353 | JGI IMG/M metagenome (GOLD analysis project Ga0268261, IMG submission 190353) | Nasutitermes corniger P1 segment gut microbial community from laboratory colony in Florida, USA - Nc150 P1 (SPAdes) (version 2) | ecosystem: Host-associated > Arthropoda: Insects >...
GGCAGTTTTGGGGATGTACAATACAAGCGTTATCTGTTGAATTGTGCTGAGTCCCGGTCATATAGTATGTAATTGTACATGTGTAACAGTTAGCTTGTCATGTTTGACCATTCAGTGATAAGAAGTAAAAGGGATATTACTTGTATTTAGTTCCTTTTGTCATAGTGGTATAAGACAGCTTGCCCGGTGGTGTTGGTTTGCCTACAATTTCATGCTTCATGTTTAGGTTTAAAGTAACCGCAAGGATGGCTTTACTGTGCAAAGTTAAACGGCATGGTCCAAGCACTTTCAGCACTTTCTACAATAAATTTATTTTGACAGTAAATTTCCTCCAGCGTACTATAATGAAACTTTCTCTCTTCCCCCTTACTCGTACACATATTCATATGCGCAAGACAGGCAATGACGCGCGTTCGCGTAACCATTATTGCCGCCGAAAAGCAATATGTATTAAATATAACGAGGGTTTGTCTGCATTCTTGCCTTAGTTATCCGGCATGCAACGCGCGTGCTCCGTATTGTATTGTCATTTTTGGTCTGCCTGGCTGTACCGTATTTATTACATTATCTCATAAACGGCACGATTTTCGGAAAATGTTTATTTCGCAAAAAAAAAGTTTGTTTTGATCTGCTCTACAATTTTGTGTGAGACATTTTGAATTGTAGGAAAAATTGATGGAGATAGTGTCATAAATGTACATAGGCTTTAATGTAGATTACACGTTATTTTTGTAGTTTTTTAATGAAACTTAAATTTTCCCGACAGATTTTCGAAAAATACACAAATATCAAATTTCATGAAACTCAGTCAAATGGGAGCCGAATTGCTTTCTGCGGCCAAGGCGGACAGATCTGACGAAGCTAATAGCGTCCTTTCACACTTTTGCGAACACGATTAAAACTTGGTTTGGTTCAGTCGTTTGATGGCTTGGATTTTCCACAAGATTTCAGGGCCTCACGCAGACCTACCAAGTCGACGCTTCTGACGTTACAGTGATTGGTATTCCATCTCGTGGTGATTATGTTGACCGTGTACCCAGTTGGAGGACGGCACGCTGTGGCGCAATTGACTGAGGCACTGCGCTACTAGCCCGAAAGGTCGCGGGCTCGATTCCCGATGGAGTCATTGGAATTTGTCATTGAACTAATGCTTTTGGCCATCTGTGGCCTTGGGTTCGAGTCAGAAATGAGTACTAGGAATATCTCCTGGGGAGCAGAGCCATACGGTGCGTAGAGCTGACAAACTTGCCACCTTCATGTGCCGACAGTCTTGAAATCTGGGAGCCTTAATCTCCTGGAAACAGGGCATGTCCAGGCCTGTAGAGGGATTACTTTCCGCCCTCCCCCAGTTGGAAGTGCAAAGCATTTGTACGTACATAGCCCTACAGATCATACCGAAATAGAGTATACAAAGATGAATTACGTTAAATTTAGCAAACCATTCGGAGCAAAAATTGCAAAATTTTTAGCAAACGAATTTGAATCGGAGATACAGCCGAAAAGATACTGTGTTCTTCAAGTAAACTACCCTTAAATACTGATTGCTCGAAACCAAATTTACGCCGCTTGTAGCGCATGAGTCGGAAATGTAAGCTGTAGTGTATCAGGAAAATCCGTCCATTTGAAGCCGAGATTCAACCGAATAGGTACTTTGGTCTGCAGTAAAGTTCTCTCATTTATTGGCCGATCACAACCAAACTTACATTGTTCGTAGCGCATGTGTATGGCGTAGAGTATGGAGTTTCAAAAAAATTCCTCCAGTGCAAGCGGAGATTCAGATGGAAAGGTACTTTGTTTTCCAAGTAAAGTGCCCATAATTATTAATCAATAGCAACCAAACTGATTAATGTTTTAACGGATCTGTGGAAAGTGCAAGGTATGAAGTTTCAGGAAAATGCCTCCAATAGAAGCCGAGATACAGCCGTACAAATACTTTTTTCGCCAAGTAAGGTGCCTTTAATTATCGACCAATCGTAACTTAAATGAAACCATTCGTGGCACATACCAGGATAGTATCAGGTATGGATTATCAGGAAAATGCCTCAATTTGAGGTGGAGATAGGCCAAAAAGGACTTTGTTCTCCAAATCAAGTGCCCTTAATTATTGATAGTTCGCAACGGAACTTATACTCTATGTGTCGCATGAGATGAGTGTGCAACGTATGGAGTTTAAGGAAAATCGGTCAAATGGAAGTCGAGATACAGCCGAATAGTTCGCTTGTTCTGCAAGGACCCTTACGTTTAGAGCGATTCGCAACCAAACGCCGGTTGTAGCAAATGCGTGGAAAGTTCGAGCTATGGAGTTTCTGGAGAATCTGCCCAATTGAAGCCGAGATACACCCGAAAAGTTATTTTGTTCCCCAAGTGACGAGTCCTTGATTATAGAGTAATCGCAACCAAACTTACTCGATTGGTAACACATGCGTGGAAAGTTCATTATATGGGTTTAGGAAAATCCCTCCAACGGAAATGTAGGGACAGTCTACAAATACAACCCTATACAAGAAAAGTGCTCTTAAATTTGACCAATCGCAACCAAACTTACATCGTTTTAGAGCATGCGTGGACAGTACTAGGTGGAGCTTTAAATAAAATCCCTGCATTGGAAGTGCAAATACAGCCGAAACGTTACCGTGTTCTCCAAGTAAAGCTCGCTTATTGATTAATTTGTCGCAGCCACACTCACACATTTTCTATCCCATGCGTGGAAAGTGTAAGGTATGGAGCTCCAGGAAAATCCGTCCAGTGGAACCCGAGATACAGCGGAAGAATTACATTGTTCTTCAAGTTATGTGCCCTCAATTTTCGATCGATCGCAACCAAACTTACACCGTTTGTGCCGCATGTGACGAAAGTTCAACGTGTGGAGTGTCAGGAAATTCGATCCAATGGAAACTGAGGTACGGACGAATAGTTAGTTAGTTTTACAACGTTCCCACCGATAGGAGCGGTCATGTAGCCGAAAAGAGCATACGTGGAATGTGCAAGGTGTGGAGTTTGAGGAAAACCTTGCAGTGCAAATGGTGATACAGCCGAAAGGCACATTTTTCAACAAGTGTAGTTGTCTTTTTATTGACAAATAGCAACAAAATTACACCATTTGTAGTGCATGCGTGGAAGTTGCAAGGTATGGAAATACAGGAAAATTCGCCGAATGGAATCAGAGATACAGCTGACAAGTTACTTTTATTATCCAATAAAGTGCCCTTGGTTATTGACCGATCGCAACCAAATGTACAGCGTTTGTAGCGCATGTGTGGGAAGTGCAAACTGTGGAGTTTCAAGAAAATCCGCCCAATAGAAACCGAGATAGTCGAATACGTGTCTTTTCTCCAAGTAAAGCTCTTTTATTTATTGACCGAACGCAACAAAACTTACATTTTTATACAGGCTGTGTGGAAAGTACAAGGTATGACGTTTTACGAAATTCAGTCCAATTTGAACCCGAGATAAGGTATATGAGTTACTTTGCTCTCAAAGTACAGTTTCATCAGTAATTGACGGATAGCAAACTTGCACCGTTTGTAGCGCACGTGCGGAATGTGCGAGGTGTGGAGTTCGAGGGAAATCCATTCAATCGAAGTGGAGATACAGCCGAAAGGTACTTTGTGGATCGATCGCAGCCATGCTTACGTGTGGCGCATATGATGAAGGAGCAACGTAAGGAGTTTCAGGAATATCCGTATAATGGAAGCTGAGATACAGCCGAAAAGGTATTATGGTCTCCAAGTACATTTCCCTTATTTTTTGACCGATCGGAACCAAAGTTACATATTTTATATTGTTCATTCCCCGCATTATCGAGACCTTATTCACGACACAAAACCACCAAAATGCACAAACGTTTCCTTAAATATTTATATTACATATTATAATATAAATATATAAGTAACAAGTTTGTGCATTTTACTGGTTTAGCGTCGTGAATTACAGAACTTACACAGTTTGTAGCACATGCGATGAAAATACAACTTTTGGAGGTAATAGGAAAATGGATTCAATGGAAGTACAGATACAGCTGAGCAAGTTAGCTCGTTCTGCAAATAAAGTGACCGTACTTACGGAGCGATCGCAACCAAGCTTACGTCATTTGTAGCACATGCGAGGTAAGTGCAAGGTATGGATTTTTATGAATATCTGTTGAACAGAAGCCGTGAAACAGCCGAAAAGGTATTTTGTTCTCCGAGTAAAATGCCGTTAATTATTGACCAATCGCAACGTAGCGCCTGCGTGGAAAATACAAAGTATGATATTTGAGGAAAATCGGTCCAATGGAAACCGGGATACAGCTGAAAGGGTACCTTGTTCTCCAAGTAAAGTGCCCTTAATTATTAACCAATCGCGGGGAAACTTACGACGTTAGTCATACAAGCGTGGAAATTGCGAGGTGCGGAATTTAAAGAAATTACCACTACTGCGTAATAGTCCAGAAGAGCGCAGTTCTCATCGAAAACGTCGTTAATTATTGACCGATCGCAAGCACATATAGCCCGTTTGTCGAACATGTCTGTAAATTTCTAAGTATATAGTTTCAGTAAAATCCCCCAAATGGAAGAGGAGATGCAGCCGAGAAGGTACTTTGTTCTCCAAGTAAGGTGCACTTGATTATTAAGGCATCGCAACCGAACTTACGTTTTAACGCATGAGTGGAATGTGTGAGATGTGGCGTTTCGGCAAAATCACTTCAACTGAAGCGGTTATACAACCGAAAATGTTCTGTCTTCTTCAAGCAAAGTTCTCTTGAGTATTGGTCGATCGCAACCAAAAATGTACATTTTGTAGCGCATGTGTGCAAAGTTCACGGTGTGCATATTCAGGAACATCCGTGCATTGGCAGCCGAGGTACACCCGGAAAGTTACCTAGTTATCTAAATAAATAACCAATTGATCAATCGCAACCAATCTTACACCGTTTTAGCGCAGGCAGGGTAAGTGCAATGTGTTGATTTTCAGAAAAATCCCTCCTTTGGAAGAGGAAATACAGCATAAAAGTACTCTCCTCTCCAAGGAAAGTGCCCGTACTTTTTGACTTATCATAACCAAACTTACATTGTTTGTAGCGCATGCGTTGAAAGTGCAAGGGTGAAGTTTTACCAAAATTCCACCAGTGGTAGCCGAAATGCAGCCATAAAGATACTTTTTCAAACGTGTTGCTTCCTTAATTGCATCTTGGCTCTAGATGATCTGTGGCCATGATGGTAGTTGTGAACCGAGAATGAACATTATACAGATGTGCATGTAGTAAGGATGCGAAGTTTAATAGCATATGTTAATTATTGTTTTTTTAGGAGAATATAGTGAAGGCCCATTCGGATTACATGCATGATGACTAAGTTTGTATGCATTTATTGTGCAGTTTTTTATCTTATGTGCCGCGTTCCGTGATACCGCAACGCAACACCGTATTCCGTGACGTACGACGTGCCCATAGGCTTTTTTATTCGTGTGATCAATTTGAAAAGTGAGGTGGGTCATTTATTGTAAAGATCTGCGTCCTGTACCGAATATTATAAGTCTGTGATTATTAATTGTATTTTTAAACACACGTAGAAGAATAAAAATTAGAAAGTTGTTGCAGCCATCGAGCCACAAAGTTTAGGTTATGTTAGGCTATTTCTAAGTAGTCTATGAGGAGGTTGGGCATGACATCCGTCGTTTGTGAAACCCCGTAGTGCTTTTTAGTGTTAGTACGAGGTCACCACATGATCCTGTCCTGAGCCAGTTATATTCAGTGCACACCTTCACATGCAATTGCGTTAAGCCATGAGGATGGCATAAAAACAAATCGCCTTGCTTCCACTTCCTAAAACGTTTAATCTATCGTGTATAGTTACAAAAGTAAATTACTTTGAAATCTGGAAGCAAGAAATTGGTTCTTTACTGTATGTGAGTGAATCTCATACCACATTTCTCCATGAATCTGGAACTGAAAAAACCAGGATGTATGAATCGTGTGAAAAGTGGAACTATTATAAAAATGGTGTGCCCTTATACCCGTTGTAATACTTCTTAATGTTCTTTTACAAACACTTCAGCATACAACCACGGTGAATGTGGGTTGTGACTAACTGAAGTGGCAGTTGCCAAAGTAGGTTGAATTTCTGTTACTAATATGAAACCTGAAAGTCTAACCTTTAGGTATGTTGGTAACAATGATTCGAGTTTCCAGATCTAAAGACATGAAAGGAAAGAAAAAGAAGAAAGAAATTATGGCTGCATTGTGATTGATGCTCATTGTGATTGGTGATTATCACACTAATATTGCTTTTGTTAGGTAAATAAGTGACCTTTGAAATGTCTGTGAATGAAGAATTTTAAACTGTTAAGTGCACCTCAAATTCTGTGATAGTTCATTAAAAATTATTAGAACATCTCATCTCTCCTAGTAAACACTGTATTACCTGACCATCACCACATAACTGAAGCTGCATGTGATGTTTCATGTGTGATTATTTCCTTGCTGAGAATAAACGAAGCTCCTTGGGAGAACTGTGTACCTCATATGTGGCTCCAGAAACATTTCTAAAAAAAGTGACGTTTTAATGCAGTGACAACACTGATGTAGGCTATTTTTCCTTGTTATGCTCTCTCAAAGTAATATAGGCATACAGAGAGTATGCCTGTAGACATTTAACCCCCTGAAAGTCTTGGTATATTCCTATGAGGCTTCTTGTTTGCTGTGCTTTGATGCATTCCTGTTTTGTGTTTGGGAGGTCATAGTATGAATCACAGCCTACAGATTGGCTATCCTGGCTGTGGTTCCTGTGGTGTTCAACCCTTCCAGAAATGTTGGGATAGTACCTTAAGGTGATGGGATCACTTCTTCGTTGTTTGTCATTTGTAGTTCATGATTCACAGTCATCTCACCAGTCAGCACTGTGTAATGTATAAATTAAACACAGTGTAGGAATCTCTTGCCTCAGCTTTCACTCTGTCTGCATTTCAGGTAATATGGTTTCGAATAAAACTCTTTTGAAGATTGCTGCCTATGGAGGTGTGTTGGTGTCAAGTACAGGTTTGCTGGTACACTGGAAGTTTCAAGAGAAACTTAAAAATGCAGAATTTCATAAAGAAGCTATGAAAATATTGAGGAATCATCGTCCATCTGTGTCATTGTTGGGAGAGCCAATCAAACCAGGGAATGTGGATCTAGGGAATAGGACTGCTAATTTCTGTGACTCAACTCGTGCACAGTTAGAAGTTCCAGTCAGGGGTCCCAAAAACAAAGGCACATTATTTTTCTGGGCTGAAAGAGTAGATCCTCAGCAGAAGTGGAACATATATAGGATGGAACTTGGCCTGAAAAATGATCCAAGTAGGCGATTATTGATTAAAAATGGCTCACCAACAACAACTAAGGACAATACTTGAAATATAATTTATCAGTTTATTATTCTGTGATTTGATACTGTTTTGTTATTTGGTCTGTGTTATAAATATAGCAACTATATGGTGAACATGTTGTCTGATGACCTTACATGCATAAACAGTTCAGTATTTTTGGTACTAGACATTTGTCACAAGGAAGAGAAGTCTTGTTATGCAAAATGGTACTGATGATGGTATGTCAGAACTAAAGTCATTAACTTTATGGACATTCCACATCATCTGATGTATTAAAATTAATGTAATTAATAACTCAGTACACTGTAACACTGGATGATTTACACATCACCACAAGTAAAGCAGTGTAATGAAAGAATATACATTGACCTGCGAGTATCAAGCGTGAAATGTTTAGTGAGATGTACGTCGACATAGTTTTTAAACTATCTTTGGAACGTGAAATGTTTATCGACTTGACGTTAGTTTGTGTTAAAGAAGAGTATAAATAATTATGCAATTCCTTTATGTTTTAGAGGCAAGCCAGAGGTCAGGGGTCGATCCAGTCACCAATGTGTAGTGTTTTATTTATTATATTAATTTTAATACATTGGTTAATGAGCTTTGAAGAGAATTCTTGGTCTTAATGAAGAATATTAATGGCACACATGAACAGGAAGACCTTGTCTTAACCCTTCCCAATGAATACTGGGCCTTCACGAGCCACTGCAACCTGGAAAATGATTTAGCTGTACTTGAAAGAGAACTGCACTGTCAGCTAATCAAGAAAAATGAAGATTTTATAATCACTGCAAGTATAAGCCAGTTGAAACAGCTTCATCTGTATAAAACAGCTTTCTGTCTTTTATTTCAAAATTCAAGTACTGCCCTACGGTATATGGCAAGAAGTGGGGCCCAGTATGAGCCTGAGCCATAGTGTGTTTTCGCACAGAGGCCAGGGAAAGAATTATCTGTCAGCAGTAGAGAACAACCAGGAAGTAGCTAAGAATTCTGATTTGTCTTTGCACATTTGTTTGTTCTGTTTGATAAATTTCAGGTTCCATATATAATGATAATTTAGCATTAAAAGGTTGGCACAGAGCCTTTATATTCAGTGGACTTTAAAGCACATGCACAGAACCCATAGAAGGAACTAACATTACTCAAAATCAGTTTTAATACTAGAGGTTGTAAGGGGGTATGTAGTGCTGCTTTTGTAATTGTAGTTGGTGTTGAACTAGTGATATATGTATGCGTAGGGTAAATGAAGTTTTAACACTTTGTTTCAACAGCATTAATTTGATTATGAAAGGGCATGTTTTCCCAAACATGACTGAAGGAAAATTTATTGACTGTTGTATGGTACATAATGCCATAGAAAACTACTGCTATGCCATTTAAACCTCACCAGTAATTAATATGGAAATGTCATAAGGAGGAAGAGAAACGTGCAGAATACCAGGCACTATAAATTGTAAGTAACATAAATTCAAGTCTATTGAAATTGACAGTCTGATTTCAGTAAAAAATTTCATAGGAATGGTCTAAAGCTCTGCCATTAACAGTTCCATTAACTACCCAGTAAACATTTCATTAGCCAGAAAGGAAGAATGTAGCTGTGTTGTTTCAAATTTGATGTGTGCTCACTTCCCTCTGTATCCAGTTTATCACTCGTCATTGTCTTACGATGCTGTATCTATTTATAATTGTTAAATGTATGCAGGAACAGACAGACTTGAGTTACCACTTCGAGTAGGTAACATTACAGAAGAAGAGCTCTGCATGTTGGACAAGAGCTCTCGTATGGTGGTACTGATTGATTGATTGTAGTTGGGTTTGAGACCTTACGGTCCTGGTGTACCTAGGCCTTAAATAATGAGCCCTTTGTGCCCCATGTCAGTTTATGGGAACCCTATTGCTTTACTAAAGTTCCAGATGGCCCCTAGACTTATGCTTTTAATGTCCTCTGGCTTCAGGAAGAAGGAGCCCAGATATGCATGTCTGAGTGAAGCCAAAGCTTCACACTCACAAAGGATGTGGGCCGAGGTTTCATCCTGTGCTCCACACCTCCTACACAATGGACTGTCTGACAGCCCCATTAGCTGAAAATGTCTCTTCAGGTTATTATGTCCTGTGAGAATGCCAGTAACAGTCCTGGATTGTGTCCTGTTAAAGAACAGAAGCCTTGCCTTGACACCCAGACAAAGTCCTGAAATTAATTCTCAAGCCTGTCTTTGGGTGTTACCAAGACCTTGCCACTGTATTGTGATACTGCTAACCGTTATTCCAATTTTTTACATTTTAATACCAAATTTCACAGTGTTATTGACATATGTATTTGTAAACAATAGTGTCAAACACAAGAAAAGCTGAGTAGGCTAACATAATACTGGAATAACCACAGCCACCTTGGGAGTTGGAGTCATGTATTTCAGGGTCTTGTCTGGATTTTCCACACATCATGCATAATATAAACTTACCTAATGGATGGATCCTTGCTGCTTGCAGAACATGGACTCATAACTAATGGAATTTCATTGTCCATAAATGTACACCAGGGCAGTGTAAGTCCAACTTGTCAGCTAATTAACCATTTAAAGACGAAGCACAGACTGCTTTATTTAAAGACCCAGTTTGTACCACACAGTAAACACTTTTCATCTCGGTTATAAAAACCAATCAGTTATGTTGTATGGGGCAGAAGTCGCTGTTTATTCTGAGATAAATACGAAACCCATGAATACAGTGTGGGCAGAAAGTACAATTATTGAATGTTAAACTTGTTGGTGCATCAAGTAACCAGTAGGCTGTAAAAGGTTAATTAACTTCAAGGAGAATAGGGAATGGATAATTGGATGGGTGTATGTTAGGAATTTTGGCAACCTGTTCAGTAAAATATAAAAAAGTGATGTGCTAACGAGGGATGCAAAGTACTTGTTTATTTTTAATTGAATTGATATCACAAGTCTTCAACCAATCAGTCTCAAAACTGTTCCTGCTAAAAACACGGCTGGAGTCGTTGGAATTAGAAATCTTGCTCCATTATCATCATCATCATCATCATCATCATCGCCATCTTTATTGTCATTGTCGTCATCATCATCATTATCTTTGTCCTTATCTTTACCGGTGTTATCTGAAATTAAATGTTCTGATATATTTATTTCAGAAGATCTGGTTTATCCTGCTGTAAACCAAGCAATTGCACTGTAAATTTGTATCCCCAGATGGCTTCTGACTAATTTTGCTTTCAAAACTTGATTTTGATAAGAGGTATTAACCCATTGGCATACACAGACGTCCCTGAGACGGCCGGGCTCGCTAGGTCCATTAACCCTTAGGCTACTAATGTCACATATATATATGGAGCGCC
>Ga0268261_10004261_pt1 | contig 10695 bp, 7 predicted proteins | sample TergutNc150P1_FD_190353 | JGI IMG/M metagenome (GOLD analysis project Ga0268261, IMG submission 190353) | Nasutitermes corniger P1 segment gut microbial community from laboratory colony in Florida, USA - Nc150 P1 (SPAdes) (version 2) | ecosystem: Host-associated > Arthropoda: Insects > Digestive...
CCTGAAGAGCCCAGTGCTTGGTTCTTCATCGCACCTCATCTTTCTGGCTTCTTATTAAGAAAACCACCTGAATATATGTAACACCTCAAGAGCCCAGTGCTTGGTTCTTCATCGCACCTCATCTTTCTGGCTTCTTATTAACCCTTCAGCGTGGAGTGACGAGTGCTGCTCGTCATAGCGATGACATCACCTGTCGTGGAGTGACGAGCAGCACTCGTCATGTTATGCTCTCTCACTCATTCGACAATATCTCGACAAAATAGGGAGAAAATGTAATCGGGCTGCTTCTCACATATTTATGAAGGAACTGGCTCTCTTATGGTGTGGGAGACAGTTCCTAGAAATTATTTCTTCATTTTTTTCTCTCCTCTCGAAGTCTGGGTTTTCTTTTTGCAGTCTCTAATTGCACAGACGGCTTTATGTATCTCTCTAACAAGGAAATGAAACATGAAACGAATATTATTGCTATAATCACATAGCAGAGATCTGTAGCTTTGAAATGGTGTATGACATCACCTTCACATATCAACAGACTGTTTGTTTCGTCACGGCTGATATAGCGTTTGGTTTTCGTTTGGAACAGCAGTCTGCTGCAGTGATGGCAACAAGAAGGAAAAGCTTGTTTGAGGATGAGATTGAACAAAGTTTGCTAGAGGAACTTACAGCTTCTGATCAAAGTAGTTGTAGTGACGATGATGACTCAAGTGGCACGGGTGATTTGACTGTAGGCGAGGTAACGAGTTCAGAATCTAGTGATAATGAAAGTGACGATGTGCAGTGTGCTACTGCATCCAGTGCGCCTAGTGCTTTGAGTGCTACATTTATGTGGGAAGACATGACAAATTATGCAGGGCAAAGGGAACAGTTTGTTGATAACTGTGGGCCTCAAAATGAAGCCCAAAATGAAACTCACTGTGCTAAAGTGTTCAAAATGTTTTTTGATGAAGAACTGGTGGAACTAATAGTGCGTGAAACAAACACTTACGCAGCACAAAAAATACAAGCCAGAAGTTTCATTCCATTGCGTTCAGAATGCGGGACTGGAAACCTGTCACTAATACAGACGAAATGTATGTTGTGTTAGCACTTTTCATGCTGATGGGAATAATACAGAAGACCACACTATGATCGTATTTTTCAAAAAATTGTATTTTGGTGACTCCAATCTTTGGTTCTATTATTTCTATGGATCAGTTTGAATCAATCTGCAATTTTATGCATTTCAACAACAATGATAATATAGGAACATACCAGGGACCATCTAAACTTTTCAAAATCTATCCAGTCCTGTCCCATCTCAACACAAAGTTTCAGAGTTTGTACTTACCTGGGCAGAACATTGCAATAGCTGAGTCTTTAAGGCTATGGAGAGGAAGACTTTCTTTCAGACAGTATATTCCCTTAAAGTCTTCCAAATTTGGAATCAAGTCATATGAACTTTTTGAGTCCAGTTCGGGGTACTTGTGGTCCTTTATAATTTATACTGGCAAAGACACTGTGTTCCAGACAGCATTCATTTCAGGTGACACAAACAAAACGGCAACAATTGTGTTGTCACTTGTGGAGCCATTGCTCAAAAAGGGCCGCACGTTGTGGATGGACAGTTTTTATAACTCGCCAGCCCTGGCTCAAAGACTAAAGTCCTTGAAAACTGACTGTGTTGGAACCCTGCGTCTTAGTAGGAAAGACGTTCCACAAAGAGTGAAAGATAAGAAGCTAAAGAAGGGAGAAATGGTAGCTCAACATTCAGGTCCGGTGTCCGTTCTGAAGTGGAAAGACAAAAAAGAAGTGACAGTGATTTCGTCTTACCATGGGGAGGAAACAAAAATGAAGCTAACAAAATATAGGCAGGAAAAGCAAAAGCCTGTATAAGTTCTAGATTACAACGAAAAAATGGGAGGAGTTGATCTAAAAGACCAACTCCTTCAACCTTATCTTTTGGAAAGAAAGAAAATGACTAAATGGTACATAAAACTGTTTAGGAGATTACTCAATATTTCAGTTCTAAATTGTATGGTAATATGCCGTGCAAATTCAGGACAGACTAAATAGACCATTTTAAATTCAGAGTAGAATTGGTACAGGCACTACTTATTGAACATGCAAGTGGAAGTGTCAGGAAATTTCAAGGCCATCATTCCACAGACAAAAATGTGCCACGACTTGTTGAAAGACATTTTCCAGAAAGAATACCACTGACAGAAAAAAAGGCCAAGCCAACAAAGAGGTGTGTAGTGTGTTACAAAAACAATAGAAGGAAGGAAACAGTGTTTTGGTGCCCCGAATGTGAAGCTGCCCTATGTGTTGAAGGATGTTTCAAGGTATTCCACACAAAGTTAAATTTTTAAGGTAAGATTTTATTGCATATTCGAAAAGCTTAGACATTCCTAAATATTCTGTTTCAAGTTTCATCGAAATCCAACCGCTCTTAATAAAACTACATTATTTTGAATAAACTACTGCACAATTTGGCTCAAAATTTAAATGCCCTGTAGAAAAACCTTCCCATCACAGTAAGAACTGTGAATTAAATGCCCCCATGCTGAAGGGTTAAGAAAACCACCTGAATATATGTAACACCTCAAGAGCCCAGTGCTTGGTTCTTCATCGCACCTCATCTTTCTGGCTTCTTATTAAGGAAATGACCATTTTACAAATATTTAGACTGCTTAAACAAAGGGTGCTAAAACGTTTGAAGCCTGATATCACTTTCTTGAATTCCAGATTCACTGCACAACTTGGTGACCTGTGAAACAGTATCGTCTCTTCCCAAGCATCTTTCTTGATGCCTGGGAAGTGAAGTGAGCAGAACCCATACCCTTTCTTTTGTGATTCATGTTTTTGACTGTGTACTACCTGTGCAGAAAAAAATTATCTGGCAGTGAAACATGAATAAATGCAACAAATAGGCTACAGTACAGACATGCTACTGCTTAACCCCATCTTGAGATAGGAAATGAACTGTACAAAAATGTATTAACACCACAAGAGCACACAACATACGTTGATAATGTTGTTTCAAACTAATTAATGCTTATGTTGAAATCTATATCCATCATTCCGGAATGAATTGTTTTCCCACATTTAGTTATTCCTACCCCAACTGATAAATTGCCCATAAAGGGAATGTCCTGATATGTTGAATGCATTATTATTAAAAGTGCCGTTTTCCTGCATTAGTCATTCAGAATTCATAGTCCTGAACTACAGTATTCCCAGAATGATAATTATTGAGGGAAAAAATAGTGAAAGTAAGATGACTGTGTTTGGAACTTAGAGTACTGCCACACATCAACCAAGTGTGGAATGGAAGTAACATGATATTTTTGGAGCACACAGTAGCAGCAAGCTGCTTATGCTGATGGTTTCCCTAACAGTGTTAACTATACTTGTTAAATGTCACCACATGTCTGCCTAGTGTGGGATATTAGGGGTGAGGGTAAGGCTTAAGTTGTAAGGTTCAGATGTGGCCTGGATAGAATGCTGACTTCAAAAGACCAGTTCTGACATGGACTGGAAAAAGGAAAGAGAGGATAACTGTGTTTGTGTATGAACAGTGATGGCAGCATAAAATGGGTGCCAGTCATGTTTAGAAAGTTATAAAAACTGTTGTTTTTGAAAAATAACATCAGAATTCTTCCTGTGAAATACTACACAAGTAAAAAGGTGTGGATGACTATAGACATTTTTACATAGTTTTTCAGGGTGTGAACTTCACCAAAATACTGATTCGTTTTCTATTGTTGTTATTGTGTTTGTTGTTGTTGTCATCGTTGGCGTCGTCGCCGCTGCTGATGCTGCTGCTGTTGTTGTTTTCATCATTGTCATTGTTCTTGTTCTCATTCTTTATCTTGAGGATAATGATTTTCTTGAGAACTTGTTTAGGCTAGGCCCCAAGGATGTCAACTTCAGTTCTAATATGTCTGTGGATAGTGACTTTGCACTTTGTGGTTTTCTAGCATCAAAAAGTTGTGTGATGATGGGTAGTTGGGGAAGCAGTAGGGAAGATGAAGAGGGAGACAAAGAGGATTTTGAACCGGTACCTAGTTTTTCCAAAGTGCATCCTGTGTACAAAACTGTTAAGTCACATGTACACTTTATGTACACAACAAGCATGTTGAACAGAACACATTGAATTTGGAATTGGCACTGTTTTGTCTGAAGTATAAAGCATCAATTTAACAGTTGTCAGTTACAGAATTTTTGGGGAAAAAAAAATAAGTGATTTGCATCTAGGTATTAATGTAACATTTATTGTTGTTTATTATTTTTGTAGTAATAAGTGTAAAATTTATAATTTCCATTGTTTGTAATTTTCTTGTGTTTCTGACATATTTTAATTCTTTCCCACATCTGTTATTTTTCTGCATTTTTTTTTCTCTCTTTTCACAACCCCTTGAGTAATGGATAGAGGTTTCACAGTCCTATTGGTCCACCTTTGTCAGCTGGAGCCTTTGTTATTCCATGATGCACCTACATAAAACATCTCAGCACTTCTGAGGATCACATTCATGGATCAAAAATTTCCAACATGAAACATTTTCAATCCATGTACCTTCACATATGGGTCAAATTATTTAGTAATTATATCTAAATATTTCGCACCCTTTTGGAGATTACGTTAACAGTGTTTGAGTTTTCCAACAGAAAACTGTTTTAAATTTCCTGTATAGCTGCAATTTTCTTGCACTCTTCTGCTTATCATCCAAGCTCTTTCTTCCAGATTGTTGTTGCTGTCTGCAACATATCTCTACATATCTCTGTCTCTTTCATTCATTTCTTCGTACTAGCATGCCACAGGAGGGGAGTGTAGATTGTCTTTTGTTTTTACATGCCAAAATGTGGAACTACAAAGAGTCAAAAGTTATCTGTTCCTAACAATAATTCACAACACTGTGAAAACCTGATGCACATTAGGATGCAGTACTGTGACAACTGGCCTACAGCAGCAGTAGCAGCAGCTGTTTTAGGACAAAGTTTCATGGTGATTGCTGTCAGTGTGTTAGTTAAATTAGTTCTCAACTTTGTAACTTGGTTGGTTTGGAACTGAAGGCAGATATTATGGTTGCAGATGTCAACAAGCACACCTTCGTCTAGCACACCGCAGCCTCAGGAACCCGTGTCATACCATCATGCCTTCCCACCGAGCTCTCCTTCATCAAAGGAATTGGCTGTCACTGATCAGGAACTGCAGGCTCTGTTGTCACAAAAAGACATTGCCACATCACTTGCTGAAGATCTGCTCAAACATTTTGGTTCCAGTAGTGAAGACCTTGATGTGAAAGAAGAGGAGTCTGTTACAGCAGCCCAGGGGATTATCACTTCTGTGCCCAGTCAGAATTCTACTAACACACTCAGTTCTGGTCCATTCTCTCCATCAAACCTTCAAGATGCAATTGTAAATACCACCACTAATAGTGTAACTGCAGTGAACTCTGCAGTATCCACCACAGTGGAGAATGTTCACATAAAGCAATCACCATCACCTGTAGTAAGTAGTCTGACCAGCCCAAAACCTTCAGATAACCAGCGAATAGGAACGCCAACGTCCACCAGCCTCCTGTCATCCAGTATTGCATCCTCATCTCCCGTGCACGAGAGACATTCAAATACTCCCAAGCTTGAAGCATCAAGTGTTCACAGGACTACACCAACTTTGCAGCATGACTTGAAGATTGAAACATCGGTACTTGAAATATGCGAACCCCCACCAGAGGTAGAGTACAGCATTGACATGGATGCCAGAACAGTGTTGGAATGTTGCAGGTGAGTGTCTTTAGCAATTAATTAGACAGATTAATAAGGGACATGTGGTTTTGTGGCTTCCACTCTAACTGTCTTGTAAATTCTGTACATAAAGTATAGGGTTTGATGCATCTATGTTATGTCAGAAACACAGTTTGTCATACGTTGTCTTCCTGCAAGGTCTTTGCAGTAATTGCTGGCCTGTTTCATAAAAATGAACCAGTAGTGTGTGAACATCAACATTCTTTAACTTCCAGTTCAAGTTTCAGGAGTATATGCCCTGGAACTTGAACTGTATGAGTTGCTGGAAAACCGCAGGAAACAGCGACAAAAATAATGATTAAACTAATCACTCTGCAATGTCTGCAAGGACCCTGGTACACATTCCTACGCCATGAAACCATAATGTTGAAACCCCAATCTGAAACAAAATTTAGAATGAAATTTTCGTGTTCATCCGTGGGCGCAAAGTAATGTTTGTGGGAGGTCACGAGGGCTACCAAGTAGGGTGTGTTGGGGAATGTAAAAGTCGGGTAAAATAAGAGAAGACTTGTGCATGTAAATGGCCACTTAGAATGTAGTGCTGTGACATAGCATGTTTCCATGCCTGAACATTGAGATTATCAGATTTCTAAGACAAAATTTCTGGTCTTATCATTACCACCTCAGACATAATTTACACTTTTAAGTATTTTCCAGCTGATAATGCTTTTGCCCATGTGCTCCAATCAGGCAGTGGGTTGTATTTTAGTTGGTTTTCCTGCCACCATAGTATAAAGAATCACTTTTCCTTGAAATTGTTTGTTTCCTGGGTTACGTATTCAGTTGTCTTATACAGATGTCAGATCTTGCAAGTTCCATTGTGACATAACACAGAGTATCTGTCATGTGTTGTTTTGTAGTTTTTCTTGCATTTAACGTAACACCATTATGTTCTTTTAAACTCGGGTTTTATGTGAGAAATTCTGATAGTTTCTCCCCATTTCTTTATGATCAGTGACATTAGTTTCTGCACTCAATTGAAAGTACCAGGAGAGATACACAACTTGTGTTGCTGCTATCAGGTTCATGCAGTAATGAATCTTGTTTACTGTGTCTCTTACCTTAGTTGTGTTTGTTGAAGAATGATGTAACTTCTCTGCTAGACCAGAAGTCACTTTGGTCTTGCATAAAGCAAGGGAGAAAACTCCAAAGTGTATCCTTTGACAGAGGAAAGAAGTTGTGTTTCTTTACTGTTGAATTTGCATAGTGGAAAAGGAACTGTATGGTGTTGTTTCGTATCAGTTTTTAACACTTCTGTTCTTTCTGTTTTCTTATTGTCCATATTTATTTTTCATCACGTATCTTCTGAAGTCTAGGTCTGTGTAATGCTGTGTAACTGAATATAGATGTGAATGTGAATGTGAAAGAGCATTGTTCAGCTGTGATGTACTTTTAAACTTTCAGGGGCCATAGTTTGAATGGAGTTCCTAACTGCAGCATTCTCTCGGATAAAGCACCTCCACCGCAGCCTCCAGAACCACCGCAGCAGAGATTGACAAGGGAACAGCTTCTTCCCCCCACTCCTTCAGTTTATTTGGAAAATAAAAAAGATGCATTCAGTCCACAGCTGCAGGAGTTCTGTCTTAAACACCCCATAGCTGTTGTTCGGGGTCTGGCAGCTGCCCTCAAGCTTGGTACGTAAATGAATGTATTAGTTCACCCATAGATTGGCACAGCAATGATGTCACTGTATTGCATTCTGGAGATCCCTTCTTGACACTTTCTGATTTTCCTTTGTTTATACAAATGCTGTGATTGTACATTTAGGTGGACTGTTACAGCCTTCCCTGTCTTGTAGTTTTGAAGATGCCATGATATATGGGTGTTTTGTGGTCACTGTTGTAGACCTGATCTGTGCTCAGACAATAAAAATGTCTGGGTAACAAACCCCACTTAGGACTGACATGAAACTGTGCTTTGTGCTGCTTCATTTGAGTTGGATTTCAACCCCGTGGAAGTACCAGTGCATGGTAACATATATTATTATTGGTTTCACCTAAACTTCCATAAGAATAATGTCAGATTTTCCTCCAATATTAATTTGTGCTTTCCACCCAATTTTTTAATTATAGTTTCAAATCTTATATATAAAGATGAATGTTTGTTTGTTTGTTTGTTTGTATGTATGTATGGAACTTATACAAATTAACCTTTCTGAACCGATCTGAACCAAACTTTGCACACGTCTCCCCCTTGGTCTGGAAGAGAGCGTAGGATATGTATGGACCCGAAATTCTTGACCTCTTCGACCTTTTGGGTCCTTTTTTCTTTGGGGGCCACTGCAGAATCATGGCTGCCGGCTCAACCGTTTTCCACGATAACCTTATATCTGTGATTCCAGCTGGTGTTTGCGTGACGTCACCGGCATTACATTGTCGCAGATGGCGGGGTCATCTGCGGCAGCCTTATATCCGTGATTCTAGCGGGAGTTCCCCTAACGTCAGGGAAATGACATCGTAGTAGATGACAGAGTCATCCGCCACAGCGTCGTATCCCTTATTCCAGCGGGTGTTTGTGTCACATCACGGATATTATGTTCAACCGGGTGACGGGGCCAACCGCCACAGCATTATATCCCTCATTCTAGCTTCTGTTTCTGTGACCTACAGGAAATAACGTCCTTGCAGACGACAGTTGCGCGTTCCTACTCCAAGTGTCCGTAATGCGTAATGTAATGTCGGTAATGCGTACGATATGCTGGGATGTGAACGGGTTCCATGCGCCTACAATTCGGAACCTTATCAGACGGGAAGGAAGTGACTTAGGAATTGCAATTATACAAATAACGTGTAACCTATCCAACCTTTGTCCCTCCTTGTGATTTCAAATATCTGTTTTCACAATTTCTCATCCCGGGCAACGCCGGCTACCCCTGCTAGTTGATTATAAATTGGCATGTTGCTGTTGATTGAAGCACTTTCAATTTATAATTGTAAAGCTGAATGATTTAAAGTGATGATTTCTTACTTTCACTGTTGTCTTCATGCCATACACTTCATATGTTTTGTACAGGGGAGTAATATGCTTAGCTGCTGACAGTGGTCCAGTCATACAACATGGCGGTAAGGCTGGGATGAGTGTCAGAGCCTCTGCCTTGTTAGTGCACTGTACACTGTGTTTGATGTGGGAAATGTCAGCTAGCTGTATACTTAGAATGAGTACAAGATGGCTGTCTGCAATAATCTAGAGATCATTGTATAGAGGGTTCAGCAGAAAGTTTAAGAAGAGCAGTGTAGTTTGATGTGGTTCATATTCCATGCATTAATTAGATGCATTACATATTAAAAGACCAAAGTGCATTTTTTGGTCTTTTAATGTATTTTATGCAAGAGCAACTTAGTTTAATCCTTAATTGAAATGTTCCGGACAATGACTGTAGTTGTCTGTCAGTTTTCTGAGCATTGCACTGTACAGTTACTATAGTCATCATTTGGTGCCCAGTGGTTAATGGACAGTTGTAAGAGGTGAACTAGATTGCATTTTTAATGCAGTGCCTCAAATGAGATCACATTGTTAGTGTAGTACAGTATTAATTTGGTGTATTTAATTTCAGTTGTTGAATGGAAAGCTGTGTTTTGTGAAAACTGGAAACCCTTGTCTTAGATACTTAGGTGCCATACTTGAATTATTCTGAGTGACTGTCTGAGTGATACTGTGTTTTACTTCAATTGCAGACCTGGGCTTATTCTCAACAAAGACGCTTGTCGAAGCAAACCCAGATCACAGTGTGGAAGTGCGAACACAGATGCAGCAGACATCAGATGAAAACTGGGATCCGCAGTTGGGCCGCAAGGTCTGGGCTTGCATTAGCCACAGATCCCACACCACAATTGCGAAATATGCACAGTATCAGGCATCATCATTCCAGGAAAGTTTGAAGGTATGATTTGTTTATTGTCCTGTTGGTGATTTATGTTTTTGTAACACAGTAACTGATAATGTTCTGTTTTTAGGAGGAGCGTGAAAAGGCGGCTGGCATTCATAACAGCAATTTGTCAGACTCAGACTCGAAGGACTCGACAGGAAATGTGGTTCGTCGAAAAAGTAAAGGTAGTTCTGGCGGAAGTGGAGGCCTGGGTGGAACTGGCAAGACAGGACCTAAGATGCTTCGATTTGGGACTAACGTCGACCTGTCTGATGAGCGGAAGTGGCGACCTCAGCTGCAGGAATTGATGAAGCTACCTTCGTTTGCCCGTGTTGTTTCAGCATGCAATATGTTGTCTCATGTTGGACATGTAATTCTTGGCATGAACACAGTCCAACTGTACATGAAGGTGTGTATGACCTTTGCACTACAAAGGTGTGTAGTTAGGAGCTCCATGGAGTGGTCATCTTCAAGCTCAGGCCACTATTTTTGGTTCATTTAACAGTGCTCTTGTCAAGTGCAGTAATTATATGATTTTGATGATTGAGACTGGGGTAATGGAACAAGATGCTTTCCTGCTGTGAAGCATACTTGTCAAATTTTTGCCTTGAAGGCTTAAGTCAAAATGTCATCTTGTCACTACACATTTGAAGGAAATGAAAGTGTGGGGAAACTGAAATATCAACCCAAACTTGGGAAAATAGGCACACGCATTTTGGTGCAGAAAATGTTCAGGGGGGATAATATGTTTGTTCTGTGACAGTTTTGTGTGTTCTTTAGGTGGAAAAACCTCAACATGTGTAATGTGTGATAATGGTAAAGTATACACAGTCATGCATAAGTATATTTTGCAATGAAATTATTTTAATGTTTAAGGCTAGAAAGTGCCTTGCATTTTTTCATCTTAGAATTCATTGGAAATAAGCTGATCATGGTCATCTTCAAAATGAAGACACGCAGTCTAAGAGTTTATATTGAAAGTAGATGGGTAATCATACATTTAAATTTTAGGGTCAACAGTAATAATAATAATGATGATGATT
>Ga0268261_10004262_pt1 | contig 10695 bp, 6 predicted proteins | sample TergutNc150P1_FD_190353 | JGI IMG/M metagenome (GOLD analysis project Ga0268261, IMG submission 190353) | Nasutitermes corniger P1 segment gut microbial community from laboratory colony in Florida, USA - Nc150 P1 (SPAdes) (version 2) | ecosystem: Host-associated > Arthropoda: Insects > Digestive...
AATACTCACCAAAGACCCTAGTAGTGCTTGAGGGTGTGATACCTCTGGAAACATTCCCCCTTGTGGAGTGGCACTAAGGAGAACTTGCAGATGTACCGAGTTTCACTGTGTTAAAAACGCAAATCTGTGTCACCCGTCCGCAATGTGTTAATTATGTATCACATTGTATTGACTTTGTGCCAGTAAGCAATGGCAAGGCAATTTATGGTGTAAGGGAGACCCACTGCAGGTTGACAATGTGAGATTTTGTTGTGCTGTTTATGTCAGTGTCTCATTGCACTCACAGCGCCTTCAGTTTGGATTATTCTGCTGCTGATGTCACAAAATGTACTTTGTGTGTGAGATCATCAAGCTATGAAGTTATATATGATTCGAGCTAAAACCAAGCAGTAGATGAAAACTAGTGAAAGTGCTTTTTTTTATATATATTTTTTTTATATTTTTTTTTATTGTGCGGCAGTTATCAGTTTGTTCATCATGACTTGTTAGAAGGTATGTTCCTGTTGCCATTTTTAATCTTGTGGTGCTGCATAGTGATTTCTTGCTTAATGAAATGGCTTCCTAACAACATTAATCAACTTGAATTACTTGTTATACAATCCAACTCATGCACTATTCACACTTTAAAACACAATCACTTCAACATTTAAAACCAATAAAATGTTAAAAACTCGTTTGTAAGTATAAAACCCCTGCATGTTTCGGTCTTTTTTCACAACCATTTTCAGGGGGTCCTTCGCTGTGCTTTGTGTCGTTACTACTCCTCCCGCTGATTTGCGTTCGTTGAGTTCATATTACACAGTATGTGGCCGCATGTGTATGTCATCTGTGTGTGTTGAGATCACCAACAGACAAGAACACCAAACACACACAGATGACATACACATGCGGCCATACTGTGTAATACGAACTCAACGAACGCAAATCAGCGGGAGGAGTAGTAACGGCACAAAGCACAGCAGAGGACCCCCTGAAGATGGTCGTGAAAAAAGACCGAAACATGTAGGGGTTTTATACTTACAAACATGTTTTTAACATTTTATTGGTTTTAAATGTGATTGTGTTTTAAAGTGTGAATAGTGCATGAGTTGCATTGTGTAGCAAGTGTGGCAACATGCACGGTGTGACATTAAAAAAAAAACTTGAATTAGTTTTGTACTATATAACCAGTTAAGACCACCAGGTAGGGTTTGCACCCTACCTGGTGGTCTTGTTGAGTGTAACTTGAGAAGAACCGGTATACTCTAATGTTAATATGGTATGTGTGTATGTGGTGCTGAGTTTTTCTAGAATGCATGAGAGCTGTCGTAAAAGTTCATTATATGTGTGCTTGTGGTGCGAAGTGTTTAGAATGCATGTGAGTTGTCATATAAAGCCACTTTACGTATGTTTATGTTACTGTGTTCAGAACATGTGTAAGCTGCCACATAAGATCATTGTATGTATGTTTGTGCTGCACATTGTTTAGAATGCGTGTAAGCCGCCACGTAATGCCATTGTTTGTATGTGCCAGTTAGTATTTGGAATGAACATAGGCTGTTACACAAGGTCATTTCCAAATAAATCTGCACATCTCGTACCACCTGACAAGACACTCCCTGTACCAAGCAGTGGCTTCCGAAATGTGACTGTGTTAAGTACTGGTTACGACGTAAAAAGTCCTTGTTAATGTTAGTGGTATCATTTCTTAAACACTATTTTGACTTGTATTCCTGAAGTGCCCATTTTGAATTCTGGAAGGGACATTGGCTATATGGACATGTGTTTGTGGCTCTTCTCATTCCCTCCTTACTGGCACATTACCTTGAGTAAAGCCATTTTCACATCCCTTTCTTCCACATGCAGACACAGCACTTAAATAAAACCATTTTCACATCCCTTTACTTCACACACTTTCCAATTTGTTAATGCACCAATCATCCTGTTATTTATACGAGGTTTCAGGTTCTTGTGATGGTAACTGTGAAGCTTCTGCAACCTGACACCCTGTAATCCTGTAGAATTTTGCCATCCTTTCAGAGTAGCCTACTGCTGCAGTCTTCTGCAGCTGTGTTGTTGAGGTCTCCATTCCTCTGGGATATGATGCCACATCACAGGGTGATTGGTGCTTGACAAATGTAAGACAGTGTAGTGATTTCATCTTTAAAGGCCATTATATCCAAGAAGAATCTTGGACCACTGCATTGTCTTGAAATGTCAGACAGCAGTCACCCAATGGTTCAACACCACATCCCAGAGTTGTGGGGACCTCAACCTACTGCCTGCTTTTTCACGGTGCAAGATGGAGTCAGTGGGTTCTTCTGACATGTTGGTAGATATGTGCCAGACTGTGCAGTGACACAACCCACAACACTGATCATCATTTCCCTTGATACAGCATTGTCTATACTACTGACAGCATCATTCCATATCACTTAAAGAAAATAACAGCTGTTTCTGTGATAGAATCTGAAGGTAGAATCTGAAGGTTTAAACACCAATAATGCCAAAGCTGTCCACATGATATGATGCTGTTCCATTTCCTTCCATTTCTCATCTTCATGATCTCTTATTCCTCAGTATGCAAAGGTGTAGCCCTCATGGTATCAGAGCCACCACTGGTCATTGTTTTAGCCAGTTTCCTGCTTTCCTTATGACTTGTTTTGCATCACATCCATCTTAAAGTAATTCTCCAGTCTCCTTGATTTTCCATGAGGTCTCCAATTCAGTATTCCTTAAAATGAAATACTGTGTATGGCCTGTACACTGGTGCTTGGAATGACCTTGTGTTCACTTGCTCTAAATACTGTGTTTTCCCTGCAGTAATGCACAGTTTCTCCCACCAAATAACTGATTGCATATTATATTTGTTCACATTTCGTTTAGTTACACATTTTACTGTAAGATGTTAATGAAAATATCTTTATTTATTGACACTATTTACTGTTCTGTTGTGAAAACTGAAATTTGTAGAAATGTTCAGTATATATTGGTAGCTTTTTTGTGCTGTGTGGAATTTATTCATGAGCAAAAATATTTATTTTTGATGTAAGGTATTCACAGCAGTGACAATTCTTATTGCTGTCTCCTCATTTACGACACTGTACCAAAGTACCAGGTGGCACAGTGTTATAAGCAAGAGGTCATAATGTGTAAAAAGATTTGCCATTTGTCTTAATATTTCAGAATTTGTGTGCAAATTACAATAGAGGACGTATTTTTATATATATGATATATCACCTAAGTTGTTTGTTTAAATGAACTGTAAATTATTCAGGCAAAGTGTTATGGAATCAGGCTGTATAAACTACAGCATGCATGTAAAGTGTTGACATAACACAATCTCAGTATCAAGCAGCACCAGTATTCATTATGGCAGTGATGTAAAATTACAGGTGAAATTATTTTGAAGGCATGCTTTGCATCATTTGTTCAGTTTTGTAGACGTATGAATCATTCATAAATTTTAGGTTGTAACTTACTTAGTTGTATTATAAAGCGCTGGGAAACTGGGATCCTGTAAACTTTACATTTTTTTAACAGTGCATTATGTTGTGTAGTTGGGTAGATAGGTTGAATGGTGCAGGAACTTGTCTCATTGTTACTTTATACGTAATGTCAAGAAACAGAAATGTTTGTCAAATGTTGCTGTCCATTCCTGGAATCATGTAGCACAAGTTGTAGATGAATGAAATTTTTTAATATGGAGCATAGGTGGAATGACACTAAGGGGGAAAACTGAATTGCTTGGAGAAACACCTGTTCCATTGCCACCACATATTGCACATGGTGTGGCCCGAGTTGGACCCAGTTCTGCATAGTGGGATGCTGGGGTCTAACCATCTAATCCATGTTACAGCAGACCATATCAAAAACTGTTTCCTACAAAATTAATTGATCCTGCTGTCACCACTCTGCCCTCTGATGCAGAGCTTTTCTTGCTGTTTGTAGACTACATTATTTGTTGTATCTTTGCAGTAATTGAGTCTTGCTTTGGTTACCCCTGAAATGTTTTAATAAGGGACATACGGTAATTAGGGGAGGGTGCCATGTTTTGTTTGTTTCTCCCATTGACTATCATGCCACAGATATTACAGGCTATCATAGACTAGCATACTGCTGCACTTGAGATATTCATCTGTGAGTTTTAAATCCTTATGAGATCTGTACATTTAGTGACCTTTCTCCATACCGCCCCATGTTTATCAAACATTTGGAAGTAACCGTATCACTTGTTGAGTCCGGATTCCATGAACACTTTTCTTGAATAATTTACAGTTCATGTAAGAGAACAACTAAGACAGTATATCGTATGGGCAACAATGTAATGTATGGTTTTTTGTATTTTGCACCCAATCCTGAAATATTACAATGAATGGCAAATCTTTTGTGTATAAAATGACAGCTCCAGAAGACATGAATGTTTGTAGTCACTGCTGTGAAGATTTTTTATCTTGCACCTTTTAATGTAGAACCCCAGAAGTTTTTGGATGCACTCTACAGAACCTCTGTTACATGTCCATTTAATCTTTATCAGTCAAACGGATTTCCCTTGCCCTGTTAAGAGTAACTCATCATGTATGAAAGGGAAAATTCTCTCTGTGCAGGTGTAAGCAGGGGTGTTTAAAAATGGATATAAATCCAGCCATCAGCAGCAGCATTGGGATTTAAATGCAGAATGATAAAGGTTAATGTGTTTTATGCAAAGAACTTAAACTTGCACTAACCTTGCACATGTTCTTGATATGATTGAAACTTAGTTGTATGTTGAGTCAGATTTTGTGACCCATTACTGCTTGTAATATTTGTAACTTCCTTCTTGAATTCTTAATGTTTTAATACAAATGTCATGGCATTTGTCCATCTGCCCACTGAAGTGTATAAGTTGTAGCATTGTATTTTTGTGTGAATGGCCTTACTTTTCCTGAGTTGGTAGCTCTGAGTGACATGTACACCAATAGATATTCCCCTAGTTCAATTTAGCATTTCCGTTACAAGTTTCCAATGAAAGATGTGTCATGTTATTAGCAATGCATGTTACCATTCCACTCAGCGGTTCCATATTGTATTTTTTGGTTATAGACTCCTACCAGAATCTGATTTGATGGTACATTCTGTTTTTAATTTGTGTTTATTCCTGATGGCAGTACCTTCGACGACTGAAGTAATATGCCCTCCCCTTCTACCTTTGCTACCAGGACCTTTCTAGGAAAACAAGTCAGTATTGAACACAGTATTATTCGTAGCCACATTCATGGAACTCATTATGATGGGACTAGAATGACCTGTAGTTGCTTCATTATGACAAATGCTGACAGTAATGTCATCTTTGCAGCTTTGTGTTGGTGTGATTTGCCATTTGATAGCCAATTTTGTTTATAGTCCCAGTAGTTTGACAAGCAAGAATGAACTGCTTCGAGGTGGACTGAGCACTCTGAAGTCAGCAGGAAATTTGGTTGCCAAGAAATTTGATGAAATCAAGGAGGCCATATCTGCAAACAGTACTCCTGTCAAACCAAGCCTTGGGTAGGTGCTTCACTGCATTTACTTTATTGCTAGAACTCTTTTATAGTTACATCTCCAGCAGGAGGTGATTTACTGCAGAATTAAGTATGTGTCAGACTGTACAATATGCTGAACTGGAGAATTTGATATAAGGAACTGTAAATAACATAGCAATATTGACAGTCAAGTATTTATTGTGAAAATCTCAAGTATTTTATGGATTTAACAAGATAGGCTCAGAATATATACTTGTATATAAAACTGTTACTTTATCTTCACCATCATCATTATCATCATATAGCTTACAGGGTTTTAGGCCTCGTGACCTGTTCTGGTCCGATTAACAGTCGGAGAAGTCATTTGAGGGGTCGTCCATGGCTTCATTTTCCACATGACTGATATTTCATAATTAAGTGTAATAGTCTGTCTCTGTCCATTCGCTGAACATGATGTACCCATTTATGTCTGGAATTTTTAATTTTCTTTACAGCTGGGTGAATTTTGAGTTACGATAAAATATCTTCTTCGGTTTTATAATCTTGCCATGTGTATTTTGCCATTCTCCTCATAACTTTCATTTCTGCTGACATTTTGTACATGTGGTTATATAAGTTACAGCATGAAAATAGCTAATAAATCCTTTGAAAATGTGGGAAGGTTCAAACATTTGGGAATGATGCTGACAGATCAAAATTACATGCATGAAGAAATGAAGATCAGAATGCAGTGTGGGATTGCCAATAGCCCCTTAGTTCTGAATCATTTGTCATGCTGTTTGCTGTCCAAAAATATAAAGATTAAAATATTCAGAACTGTAATTTTGCCTTTTGTTTTGTGTGGGTCTTGTACATTGAGGGAGACATGCATAAGCTGAGGGTGTTCAAGAATAGGGTGCTGAGGAAGATATTTGTGCCTCAGAGGAAGGATGTAACAGGAGACTGGAGGGGACTGCATAATACGGTGTTTCATGATTTGTACTCCTCACCAAACATCATTTGGGTGATCAGATCAAGGAGGACAAGACGGGTGGAGCATGTGCTATGTGTGAGGGAGATGAGAAATGCATATGGGGTTTTGGTGAGAAAACCTGAAGGAAAGAGACCACTTGGAAGACCCTGGCATAGATGAGGGGATAATAAAGTGGATCTTAAAGTAATAGTGTTCAGGGCATGGAGTGGTTTTATATGGCTCAGGGTGGAGATAATTGGTGGGCTGTTGTGAACGTGGGAATGAAACTGTGGGTTGTGTAATGTGGAGGGAATTTTTTTGACTTGCTGAGAAGCTGTTAGCTCCTCAACAGGAACTCTGCTGTAGAGAGTTAGTTAGTTAGTTAGTTAGTTTGTTTGTTTGTTTGTTTGTTTGTTTGTTTGTTTGTTTGTTTGTTTGTTTGTTTGTTTGTAAATTAAGGTGGGAGGATGCTTTATTGAGTATTGTTGGGAGTAATAGTTGTGGTAGTCATTGTTGGTATTAAATATACAATTTAGGAAGTGTATGCTTAATGTAGCAGTTTGAGTTTAGTTACCTTAATAAAGATAGTTGTTATGGAGGAATGTGTATTAGGCATAAATTCTGTCTACAACTTTGTGTGAAATGATTTTTACTGTGGTAAGTATTAACCAAGTTATTCTGAAGGTAAACACAGAAATGCATGTAGGTCTTCATGTAAAGTGTCTGTTATTTTGTAGCATTGTTCTTAAAACTGCAGTGTACTGATAAATTTTGGCAGAACTTGCTAATATCAGATCTGATGACAATCTGTTCAGCAGTTCTCAGGTTGTTGCAAATGTATGGGATGAACAGACAGGTGGTTTCTGCACAGGGCTGCAGATGTGTCTAAATTGGAGAGCACAGATAATCTTGAGTTTTAATAAAAATTTCATATTCACAAAGTATTTTATAATTGGGGTATTAATTAGTAGACGTGAGTGATAGTTGTCACTTTGTTAAATGTTGTCCATCTCATGTGGAGATAAATATGACTCCGTGTGTCCTGTCTTGCGTGACAGAATTGTGAGAGGTTATGTAGAACACATTTATTGAACAAGATCTCGCTTTTGGACTGTTGTCAGATTTTAGACCAGGGGTACACAAAACCTGGGTGTTAGGTCGCCATTGCAACTACATTTTGTATGGTGGTGCCTAATACTTGTGGGTACTCATTGTGGAACTTGCTTTGTGTCACCCTTCTAGCACCTACAATTTTGAGATGGCCCTTAGATTTTTGGAAATTCTGTGCACCCCTGTTTTTGACACCTTTTACACGTTTGTGGGATGATAGCTTTAGTGGTTCCAGTGAAAGGTAAAAGGTAACATTGTCCCTGTCCACACCACAAAGGCATATACAGGGAGTAGATGTATATCTCTATATATTCTTACCCTCAGCACTAGATGGAGGTGGGTCTTGAATTTCACACCCCAACCACTTTGTCCCCAGGGAAGAACCCAGGTGTCCATTGAATAGGAGGCCAGGTAGGTCCTGGTGCCTTTGTGGACTTTTGGAGAAGAGAAAGTCTCTTGTGCCTGACATGATTGGACCCCGTAGTTTGCAGCTAGTGAAATAATGAAAGATATTTACTGACTTACCAATTTATTGTCACTTTGCATTTAAATGTATTGTGTTTTTTCACTAGGCATGGTCGGGTAAGTGGTGAAGCAGAGAGTCTGTGTTATGAGGAAGACACAGTAGATGGAAGCAGTGGGCCTGAACGACGTGTGTCAAGTGAATTCTCACCGCTGACAGTACACCAACATTTTGATTACTTGAGCAGCAACTTTATGGACCTGTTTGGAGATGGTAGCCGCAAAGGAAGCTCCTCCAACTTGCAGCCTCTTGATGAATCAGGTACCATTGCTTGATCATTTCTGTAAGCATAAACCCAAGTCAAATGTGCCAAATCTTTGTGGCACCCAAATTGTTATTTCAGCTGTCGTTTTTGTATTGTTTAAAGTTTTCCCATTCTTGTATGTGCTGAGTTATAAATTTGGCTGCTTTTTTTTCTGATTCTGTCATATAGTTTGCAGCTTCAATGAGTTGTAATCCAATGCATTAGTCTGTTCTAACTGCTCTTTTGCTTGGTGGAAATAAAGGGGTGGTATTGCCTGACTGACATAACCAAATACTTGACATCTATATCAGTGTACACTAGAACCGCATCCTGAATTTTATTTTACACACCTTGCAATAGATATGTACACATGATAAAGAAATATCTACGTTTTCCATCCAGAACTCAGTGTATATAGAAAAATTCACAAACCCAGGCTTCACATCATGTGTAATAACGTGTGACTCAACATACACATATATTTTAGTGACATAACATAACCCAACTTAATGGAAAAGCTTTTAAATGTGTAATATATGTTAATTTCATTTCAGGTTCCAACAATGTATATATTATTGTAAAAAGACTTTTACAGGAAAATTTTAATGCATCAGAGACTATAAAAACCATTTCATCTTATACCATTTTAATATATTTTAATACATTTGTAAGTTTTGTGGGATCCCATATTACATAAACATTATTTGCACTGCATGTTACCTTATTCTAAGTTCTGTAAAGATGGCCTGAGGATGGTAAAGTGAGGGAAATATGTATTCATCAAGGTAAAAATAAAATAAAATAATATATTGTTATGTTGACTGAAACCAGAAACTATTTTGTTGTTTGTTAGATGTCTTGAGTTCTGTCATGTCACACACCAACAAATTATGTCTTGGAGGAACTGACTGCTGAATGATGTTCTGTGAAAACAGTGTGTACTGTATGGCCACCTACTGAAAGTAACATATGTATGTGTTTCCAATCATGCATATGTTTAGATACAAACCAGTGAATCTGTCCACATTAACAGTAGGAATGTTTGAATACTGCATAATATTCAGTGTCTTACCCTGTCCAGCTGAGACTTTTAAGAGGGCCCTCCCCTCATTATTATGTATCATTTTACTGGTGTTTGGTGGCAGCATATTCCTCAGAAACATTGGCAACACAGCCCACTTACACATGATGTCACCCAAAACAGGGTCAGCATCACCAAATGCCACAGTAGTACCCTAAAACAAACCATAATTGCTGACCCCCACATGCTTTCCAGTTTTGTTGTTAGACAGCTCTCCCAACCCACCATGGCCACACAGGCAGTACAGTGTCTGACTCTGTCTGGTCAAACAACTTCAAGAACTTCAAACTGTGCAACTAAACTGCTGTGTGTATGTGGGATTGTTTCTGTCACATGATTCATAGCTCAGTCAGGTGAACATGTACAACAAAATTGGTTTAATCTGTTATCTCATAATCCAGAAATGCTGGTAATCTGGTGCTTGAGGAGAGTAATATCAAGACCAGAAGTTTTCCCACCAGTACTTCTGGTTTGCATACTGATTCTGTGACTTTATCTCTGGTTATCTGCATAGTATGTCACTGGCACATACTTTCTCCCCAGGCAGGATACTTTAAGTTTTCATTAGTTGGTATTGTCCCACACCCTGGTGACATTGCAAGCAACTAGCAGGTCACGCCAGATGTTTGGTGCAATCTGTCGTATTACTGTGACTTCTGTTTTCATTGTGTTATATGCAGCATGTGTTACTATTTGTTCAGGCTATTATAGCGGCTTCAGATGATCCAAATATGAGTAAACAAGCTACAGCTCACAAGAGGAAATGTAACTTTAATGTTTTCTCAGAAACGAGGCTTGAAAGTGGCGAAAGCTGCGGAGAGTTTTTCAACTATCTGTGATAAAAAGAAACAGGAAAATCAATTTTAATCATATATGGCATCAAATGAAAGTGTGAAAGGGCCTTCCCAAATGACGGGCATTGAAGGAGCCTAAATTAGCATAGTTATACAAGGTGTTGTGTTAAGTGTTTTACACCAATGGATTCCAAAGGAAAACCCATGACTGGGCCCATGGTAATTGAAAAAAAAGTCTTTTTGGTGCACATGCTTTGAGGGCAGTAACACAAAGTTACGTATAATAACTTAGGTCAGTACAGGTACTGCCTGCTAGTCTGGAATATTTGATAGTCCAGCAACAGTCCGGTGTCATTCTGGCAGGGTTAATGAAAGTTTACTGTATTAACCCTTAAAAGCCTGAATTAAATCCCATCTGCTATTTGCTGGCATTATTAGGAGCTCACAATTTTCTCCACGTTAGCAGGATAAGGGTTAAATTATTAACCTTTAGGCGACTAATGTCATATAT
>Ga0268261_10004263_pt1 | contig 10693 bp, 1 predicted proteins | sample TergutNc150P1_FD_190353 | JGI IMG/M metagenome (GOLD analysis project Ga0268261, IMG submission 190353) | Nasutitermes corniger P1 segment gut microbial community from laboratory colony in Florida, USA - Nc150 P1 (SPAdes) (version 2) | ecosystem: Host-associated > Arthropoda: Insects > Digestive...
TTTGTATTACAGTGTCGGCACATCCTTCAGCCAAACGACGCTACATGGGTATTACAATGCTGACACTGACACCACAGTTAATTCATGAGTTGCAGGCTCGTAACCATGAACTTCCAGTAGATGTAGCTTATGGTGTGCTTGTTTGGAAGGTTGTCGTTGGTTCACCTGCTTATGTGTAAGTACTTTCCTCATGTTATAAAAATTAGGTGGGCTGATATTTTCTGTGTGTGTGTTTGCACATGGACACATGCCTGCATGTCCCTTTAGGACCTTATCCCCTCCTTGTAACTTCCAATCTGGTTAACTGATTTTGATGACAGCATTCATCTGCCTCAGAATAGAGACTAGTAATGACCTGTTGTGGATGTGGTAATGAGTCTGCAGGTTGCATAAAAGTCAGTAACTTCTTCGTTACCTGTGCACTGTTGCTTCTCAAGGATACCTGTACTCCATGATGTTAGTGGGATATGAGTACGTCGCCATTTTAAACCATGTCATCTCCACTCATTTTAAATTGTAAATCCTTACAGGTCAATAGTACTAACATGGAAACAATGGCAGTGACGTGGCTTTGATATGTTTTATGGTGAGCCCTACCCATCTCATCTCCCTTGGTTTAATCAACACTTTGTTCTCAGACACCCTGACTATGTATTCTTCCCTTATAGTACAAAGTTCCAGACCCCTACAACTCCAAATTGTGGTTTTTGTATATTATAATCTTTATTTTTTAAAATGAGATGGTGCATGTTAAAGGATTCTGAAGTGGTTGGTAGCAAAACATTCCTAAAATTTAACCTTTAAAATCCAGCTTATTGTATACTGGGTGGCTCAAACATTGCTTGACACTCAGTGATTAACATGTTCCATTTAGTGTCAAGTGGCTTTTGCACCACCTTGTATGACAGCTGCTTTAATATTAGAACACTGCATTGTATCTAAAAAGTGAGTGCTTCTGAAGGTAAACAGCGATTATTTTCTTATATGTGATATTTTAGTTGAACTTTGTAATTCAGTTCAGGTGTGTTTTCTATTAGGTGGGAACCAGTTTTTGTTACATATATATGTGTGTGTGTGTATATATTATGTACATGCACGTGAACTACAGACTTGGCCGAATGGATCCGCTGTTAACATGTCATTATATCATTTTGATATAACTTGTTTTAAGTGTTTATCGTTATCTGTTAATTTTTGTCTGAAAATTCGCAAATGCTGGGAAGTGATGCTGTATGGTCTGGTAGAGTATTTGTAAGCTGCATTCATCTTCAGTTTACAAGCTGGAGGCTGCGCAGCCCACTTCGAAAGCCGGAATGAGACTGAAAATCATTGTATTCTGTCATTACCAAGTGTTTAATGCTGTGCCTGCATTCCATTTTGTAGAGGAGGACTGAAGCCAGGAGATATTGTAACACATGTGAATGGATCTCCTGTGCATGCAGCAAGCAACATTTATCAAGCACTAGAATCTGGTCAGCCATTGAAGATGACTGTGGTTAGAGGAACTGAACACTTACAGATCAAAGTTATCCCAGAAGATGGCTGAGATAATGTTTATTCTTTTCCTGGTAATGTGGAATTCAATGAATTTGTTGTGTTCTGTTTCTGAAACCAGTTTTATAAAAATTATTGGCATGTAATACCTTAACCATTGTGTGTTTAGCCTTCCTTCACTTTCATGTATTCTGAACTATTGTGGTTGGTTGAAGACCTGTTAGTCCCCCCACCCACACACACACACACACACACACACACACACACACACACACACACACACACACACACACTCTGTATGGCATTTACATACTGCATACACTCTTCCTGTCCAACAAAAATGACATGGAGTTGGCATCCAAGTTGGCTGAGAGATTAACTGAGGATGATACAGAATACAGAAGGGTGGTCTCAGGCCTGTCTCCTCCCATACCTGGCCCTTCTCAATTTCCTTCCTGCCCCCTTTTTAATATGGACATTGGGTGATAAAATGTAGATAGCTGTGCCATCAGACACACTACCCTAGTGGGAATGTTAGTGAAGGATTGTTATTACTGTATTCTGTTACACAAGATGATTCATGTAGAATGAGCTACAAGTCTGTAGCTGTAGATCACAAATGGCAACACAGATTACTTCCCAACTGCATGTAAATTCTCAGGCATTTGATGTTGAGTCCAGCTGTGAGTTATTCAGCTCATTTATCCCAGCTGGCAGGTTGCAGCAACTACTTGGTAATAAGCTCACACCACATGACACAGACCGATGGTAGAAAAAAGTTGGCAGTTGCATTGTGCCAGCTAAGTCTGTGATACACAGCTGGGTTTCGTTCTATATGTATTACTCTGTATAACATGAGAGATCTGATTAATGTAAAAACATTTTCAATATGTGATCTCTACAGCCAATACCATCTGCAGGTATAAAGTGGGGTCCTCAATACCCGGCACCAGTACTTCTTTAGTGTTGCTTTCCTCAGCATTGATTGATACATGCTTTCAGTTCTTAAACCATAATATAGATTGAAGACACAGTCCCATTAAAAATTGCATTCAAATCTGAGAAGTAATAATGGATCGTGTTGTGATGATCGTGTTTAAAGGCTACTAAATCTGTATGCCATCACATTTGTCATGAAACATATATTAAAGTGCTGAATGACTGGAATGTAGTTAGTAACAGGAGTAGTAGAGACTCAGCCTGTTCAGAATTTTAAGAAGATTATAACACTTACAGAAAGGCACATCTGAAATAATGTAAGTTCATAACTGTAGTTCTATATATCAAATTTGATTATTTTTCCTTCTACCTCCTATTTTCAAGTTATTTGCATTGTATTTGTTGCAGTTATAAAATCTCTGCTATTAGGAAAACTAACTATGTTGGAAAGGTAACAGAACAAAATATCTACATGTTTCAGCAGTGTCATAACCACCCACATGTTAGTTAAAATATGTTAATTGGTTCAACAGGGCATACACAAATGAACAGGAAGACATAATAAACTTAGATTATTTAATTATGGGGTAGCAGCCTATGACTACAGCTAGTTTACAAATTCATACAGGTACAGTGTTGTGTTTTGTAAGAACAATAGCTTCTTCTATGGCTTTCTGAAAATTTCTGTGGCCAAAATTAATGACCTGTTTTATCAATAGGTAAAACCGTAATGGCCTGTTTTATTAACATGCCATTTAGTTTTGGGTGCTGTCTGTAATTAGCGCCTGTTAAACGTAAGTGGCAAGTAGTAATTTTGCCCGAGTAGTGTTAATACGGTTTCCTGCATGTAAAATATACATCGCTGCACTCTGGTGGCTGTTAGGAGAACTTCTTGAGCATGTCACCGCTAGTGGCAGTGACCTTGTCTAGTAGCCCTGGATGTTGTAATCTGTGCTACGTGTAAGGGATTAGTTTTATACACATTGTGTGCGTAGGTTGGCAGAACAGTCGAACAGGTGCAGTAAATTATCTGTGGGTGTGTGCGCCCAATTAGATATGTGATTGTATGAATCTGTCAAATCCTGACGTTTCATGCGGACTGTTGTATCGGTCGGACACGTGTGGGTAGTAGTACGAAGCGGTGTAGTGGTTGTTCGGTGCAATATTATTTAGTGCTTTCAAGTAATTTCAGAAAATGGCAGATATAGTACTTGGCGGAATCGAAGGGTAAGTCGTGTTCGCGACGTATGTTGCAGTGTTTGGATCAAGTGTGTAATTGAAACAGTTAAGGAACTCGTAAATGTACTGTAGTCCACGGAGCCTTGAAACCGTTCGGTTGCTTTTGGTTGACTGTTAACACTTCTTGAATACTGTTAACTGCACTTTAGTCTATGCATGTGTTATGCCATCATAGTATCGACATACTTCTTTTTAAACAGATAGCTTCTCCTAAGTAGTTGCATGTGGTATGCCATCATGGTATTGACAAAACGTAAGCTGGTGAAAGATGGGTGTTTAAAAACCGTCTGAAGACGAAGATACTAGTTTCTGGGATATGACGCCGTGTAGATTGGTTGTTTCAGACAGTTAGGGGGGCTGGGGCCCTGCCTACTTCCTTCTGCGGGGCTTAGACCGTGAAGACGGAGGCGCCGTAACCCAGAAGACTTGAACCTTTTGAACACAGGTTTGAAAAAAATCAAATCGTTCAATCGCAAGTGTTCCATATTTCGCTGTCTTACCGATCGGCTCGTAAATGGTTGTAGTTATCCACATTTTTTTTTATTCAATACTAGCCACGTGCCCGGTCCTGTGTGTCTATAGACTTCAGGTGTGTTCGCTGGCCAGCGGAGAGCCTAATAAAATGCCACGACATTTCCATTTTGTACGCGTGAAATAACTCGCGAACTGTTGAGCGGATTGTCATGAAATTTAATATTGAGATCAACTGAAATTTGTCAGTACATGTCCTTGTTGGTCCAAATCGGACACGGGCAGTATGTATGAAGACCATAACTTGCCTCTGTGCGCGTTTCCAAGTCCACTGGTGCGTAACTGTAAATATTTATCTGAACGAAACATGTTTGGGCAAGAGATCAGATGGATATCAGGATACATAATCGACTGTGCAAACAGCTTACAGTACTAATAATTATTATAAAACCTTCGCTGCTGGCAAGCAGAAGGGAGCACTGGCTAAGGCGCAGCCTCTGCCCATCGCCCCCGCCGTAGAACCACGCCCTGGCCGGTGGAACCGAGAGTGAATCTTGACCCGGGTGTCGGCGAGCCTGAGGTTCTTAATGGATTTCCTTAGTCCCCCCACGCAGTACCATGAAGAGGTCGTGATTGTTCCCGTACACACCTCCTGCACCTTGATCTTGGTAGTAATTGCATGACGTACAAATATGACGCTCAGTGAGTAGGTGGTGGAGGCGTTTCCCACGAAAGAGATTACGAAGGAAGATAAGGGAGTTTACCAATTCAGATATTTTATCGCAGATACAATCCTTTGTAAAATTTTGATTTGCTTTTATCAAGGCGCTGGTCAGTTTCTAATTCAGATAATTTATCACTGATACAATTGTAAGTAAAATATTTGAGTTTATCAGGATGTTCAACTTTCAGACATAATTCCGTCTCAGGGCCATTTCTTATCACATGCTTATTTTTTTTTATTTATTTATTTATTCAAACTTATTTCCATACATCCCATTCAGGTACATACCATGGGAATGAAAAGAGTCACATTCATTATACATCCTCAGGCATTTACAATTTGTTACAACTATCAGCAGGTTGGAAGGAGTACGTGAAAACCACATTTACAACTTGCATAACTGAAAATTATATACAGAATATTAAAAGATTGCATAAAGTAATAAAATAAATAGGATTAAAATCACAGTCAATTTTATGGCTAATTATAGGCCTGTGTCCCTGTTGATGGCATCTTCCAAGATTATTACAGACCATAATGTTTCATAGATTAAATCATCATCTACAAGTTAACATTATACTGGCAGCCAAACAAATGGTTTCAAGAAAGGCCTATCAAATGAAACTGCAGCTTATATGCTGGTGGGCAGTGTTCTCAAAGCTTGGAATAACAAACTTCATGCCGGTGGAATATTTTGCAATCTAGACAAGGCCTTTGACTGTAAATCATGAGATCTTATTAATGAAATTGCAGTGTTATGGACTCCAAGAACAGTTAGTTACTTGAGAACTCATTTTATTCGTTGGAAGAATTTTGCAATTTCGCATAAGGATTCATTTCAATTCTTTATTTTTATTGATCACTTTTTAATGCTAATAAATGATATATATTCCTGATTATAAAGATTTCATGATGTAATTGATATTTTAGTATGTAATCATTGTATTATAATTGTATTCTGTCATTTGACATCTGTAATTTAACAGATACATTGTACAGCATATTATGACTATTTCCGCATCCTTAGGTTGTACCTGTAAATGGATAAAATGGAAAATAAAGGAATGAATGAAAACAGTAAAAGACTTAAATCTTACTTAACTAATAGAAAGCAGAGAGTGAAGTTAAAAATAAATAGTGTTCAGGATTGTTTGTCTACTTGGGAAACTGTAAAGCAAGGAGTTCCGCAGGGGTCTGTTTTGTGTCCATTACTTTAATTATATAAGTAAATGATTACTAGAGAGCATAAAACATATTTCTGAGGTTATATTATTTGCTGTTGATACCAGTTTGTTAAGAATTGATAAGGATTATGACAATTTTAAACATAAAACAAATTTTGCATTAGCTTGTGTAAATAATTGGCTTCAAGCTAATAAGTTAGTTTTAATTCTGAAAAAAATGAAGTTTGTTAAATTTACACCAAAATATTCAGTGCTTGGCCCAATGGCTATAGAATGTGCAGATGAATTAATTGAGGAAACAATAATTGCAAAGTATGGGTATGAAAAATGATAATAATCTGAACTCAAAAATCATATAGTTCAAATTCTTCCTAAATTGGGTGCTGCATGCTTTGCGCTTAGAAGACACACTAAACATAGATGTTCTGAGGAAGGTGTACTTTGCATACTTACATTCCATAATTAAATATGGAATAATTTTCTGGGAAAATTCAACAAGTTTATGTCACGTATTTGCATTACAAAAGAGAATACTTAGAAGTATGTGTGGTGGATATTTTACCTGTATCATGTCATTATATTTTTTCATTAATGGTGTTTGTAATAGATAATCAGAAAAATTACCAAACTAACTTATCTGTACATAGATTGGATACCAGGAACAATAATTGGTTGTGCTTGCCTATGGTGAATCTTTCTTGTTTTCAAAGGGGTGTTTCCTATTGTGCTATGAAGGCCTTTAGTAGTTTATCCGAATAATATTAAGAATCTTAGGAATAATGAGTGAAATTTAAAATTGAGCTACATGTATATCTTATTACTCATTCATTGTATTTACTTGCCAGATTCTTTGATAATAATACAAGTAATGGACATACGCGTAATGAATGTTTTAATTTCTTACCATGTTCTTATATAGACCAGTTTTACTGTCGTGTCTAGTGGGATTTTTTTTATATAAGTAAATGTATGTAACTTGTAACAATTTGCATACTGTCTTTTTATATTTTGCATTTGTTCCTATTATAATTTGTATTATTTGTGCTGTGTGTTAGTGCTGTTATTGTGTTGTCTACTGTGTCTTTGACTTGTTTCATTTCCACTTGTCTTTCGACATTTTTGTGGATATAAGAAACGAATGTGTATGTATGTACAAACTTATTTCAGTCCGCAGCAATGTAGGTGCATGGTATTGCACCCATGTGTGTGTGTCCGTTTGTGCCAGCCGATACAGTTTCAATGTAGTGGTGTATTTTCATAAAATTTGGTATCTACATTGACAGTTAAGAGCTTGCACAGTTTCATCATGCACCCGCCTTGTTACAGGAGAAAAAAATTATACTTAGAAGATTTCTGCCTTGTCTAACCAACTGACCAGTTTTCAGAAAGCATTACATCATTGGTATTCACTCCAGCTTCATAATTTCCTACAAGGAGTAAAAACAAAACTGGAGAAACATGAACAACATTGCATGTGAATGGTTGCTTTAGTTATGTGATTTTGGAAGGATTCTCATTATAGTTATGTTAATTACTTGCAATCCGTACAGTAGGAAGGTAGGCTTTATGATTTGTAACTGCAAGTTCTTGCGCTGCTTACAGTGGTATGGGCTGAATGATGAGCAGTCGGTATTTGATTCATGGCAGGAGCAGATATTTGTCTCTTCTCTGTAGTTGTGCAGACTGGGTCTGGAGCTACCCATACTGTACAGTGTGTACCTTGTGTGAAGCTGATTGGTCACCTCCATCTGGTGCTGCAGTTCAGAATGTGTGCAGCTATGGCTCTCCTCACCCATAAATCTTAAAGTTGACCTTGATAAGGACGGAGGCAACTATAACTTATCTTGCTGACCTTTACCACCAGTAATCTCAGTCTAATGACCTGTAAAACCCTCTGAAGTTGGTGTCATTGGTGTCCATATGTCTAGGCCTACCAAATGGTCTTAAATAACATTTTATTGGTACAAAAGCACATGTTTGTATGTTTGACTGCTTAGTATCTGTTGCTTTGCTCCTGGTGACTAGTTTCCTCATGATTTGTATCATAAATATTTTCAGGCCCCTATCTTTATGTCATTGAGACTAAGTGAGATAACCATTTCTGATCACTTTTCACCTTTGTTAGGCCACTGATATATGTGTTTATGTTTTTCTATGTTACAATGGGCTTGCGATGATCTTCTGTGACCCAATAACCGTTCTGGTGTAATGTACAGCCGTAATTTTAAAAATATTTATTGTCAGGGCTTAACTGTTAATTATTCTGTAAAATACTTCATCACTTTTGGGCAGTAATATAAGTAAGTCACATTATCTAATCATGTGATGTTTGTATCTGACAAAAAGAACATGATTATTTTTGTGTACACATTTGAACAAAGTGTTGCTTTAGAAATGGTGGCTGGGTTGGCATGGTAGGTATATAGTGACTTGCTATGGACTGAGCCATCCAGGGATTGAATCCCAGTGAGAGCAAGATTTTTCGTGCCTTCCAGACCGACTGCAAGACCCACCCAGACCCCTGTGCAATGGGTACTGGGTCTTTCCCGGGGGGTAAAGCGGCCGGAACATGGTGCCGACCACCCACCTCCTAGTGCCAGGTTGCAAATGAGTTGGAACTATACATCTGCCTCCCTTCTGAGACTGCATAGGAATGTTATTGGGTGACCTTTATCTCTTGTACTAGAAAATTGCCACTTTAATTTTTAAATTGATCACATTGATTTGAATAGTAAAGAACTTCCCTGACTTAATGGAATCCTAGGATGCATCACACTGTTCACAGAAGCTCACCTCTAGTTCATATCCTGAACTTGTTCAGTTCAGTTCAGTTCGTATTTTATCTAATTTTTGTGAGGTCTGTGTAATTATATTCTTTTGTACATGGCTAGGCCTCACACATGGTCTCTTCCAGTAGCAGCTTCCAGACAAAATTATATAAGCGTTTCTTGCTTTCCATTCCATTGTATTTACTCATTGGACAAATATTTGGTAAAGAGTATGATTTGTAGTTTCTCAGCACATGTCTAGGAAATACTGAGAAGTAGAAAATTATGCTATCCTTTATTTTCCACCCAAAAGCTGCAGAATATTCAGTTTTGGGATGCTGGAAATTACTTTTTGTGGTTCATTAGAATTATTCCAGTGCAACTTCTTCTTGCAGAGGTGCCACACACTCAAAGTTAGTGTTGTACAATGGCATGGGAGAAGTGCTGGTACAAGTTGATGGACCAGGAACAAATCACTGGGTATGTTAACTGCAAGAACCTTTATAAATCTGTGTGTAATAAAGTTATGGTTATTGTGACATATTCTGTGTTAAATTCTTCAAACTCCCCCCCCCCCCCCCCCCCCACACACACACAGAGTGCGCATTAAGTAAAAAAAATGTCCAAATGAAATTTTTGCTGCCTAATTAAATCTTGAAGAATACTGTCTTCTGGTGTATGATGCCACATAATTAAGTAGAAATTCACTGACATTTTGGTGCAAGATTGAGGGCAGCATGTTTTTCTGGAATGCTGGTAAATTTTTACAAGATTATCCCGTGTCATAGCCCATAATACAGTAAGTTGTTACAAGAGTACCCATTGTCACAGGCCAGAAGAAAGTAATTTTTCACTTCATGTCTGTATTGAGACCAGCTTTCAGTCGTATCACTCACTCTATTCCATAAGTACCAGGATCTATTTCACCTGCAATGAAGCATCAATTTCTTTACTTATTTTTGCATTCTATAAATCCATTAAGAAAGCCTGTTAGATACAGAAGACGTCATAAATGCTTATGACATAAAAATTTTACAGCAGTACCAAATTTAAAGATATAAGACAATATAAAACTCAGTAATAAAAATATTATTAATAATGTATGTTTATATTGTAGATAGTTTACACTCCATATGTTATAATAAAAATCTACTAATATTGTTTCTTGTTTAATTGAAAGTATTCATCTAAAGAGTAAAATGAATTCTTTTACAACACGTCTTTCAAAATTGACTTGATTCTATTTGGATTACCAGATACATCTTTGATATAAGAAGGAACCCATTATAAACCTTTATACCTAGACAGTAAGTCCCTTTCTGATGATAGTTAGGCTGGGTAGTGGTTGATGAAAATATGAGTTTTGTCTAGTGTTTATGTGGTGAATCTTGGAGTTAACAGTATATTGGTTTCTGTTGTTGATCACAAAGAGGAGAAGAGAAAATATATATATATTGTAATGGAAGGGGTAAAATTTTTAATTTCATAAACAAATTTCTACACGAATCTCTGCTTCTGCAGCCTAGCATAATCCTGATTATTTTTTTGCAACCTAAAAATTTTTGCACTATCTGAAGAGCGTCCCCAAAGCAACAATCTACAATTCATAATGGAATGGAAGTAGGTATAGTAAACATTCTCAAGGTTTTGTGTAGCACATTTAGCTTAACCCTTTAAACCCTGAATTAAATCCCATCTGCTCTTTGCTGGCATTATTAGCTCACCATTTTCTCCATGTTAGCAGGATGAGGGTTAAATCATTAACCCTTAGGCTTCTAATGTCATATATATATGGAGCGCATATTCTTGATGTTTCTAGATCACACACAACGACGCACCACAGTCGGTAGGACTCCTCTGGACGAGTGATCAGC
>Ga0268261_10004264_pt1 | contig 10693 bp, 10 predicted proteins | sample TergutNc150P1_FD_190353 | JGI IMG/M metagenome (GOLD analysis project Ga0268261, IMG submission 190353) | Nasutitermes corniger P1 segment gut microbial community from laboratory colony in Florida, USA - Nc150 P1 (SPAdes) (version 2) | ecosystem: Host-associated > Arthropoda: Insects >...
AGTCCTACCGACTGTGCTGCGTCGTCGTGTGTGATCTAGAAACATCAAGAATGGGTGCTCCATATATATATGACATTAGTCGCCTAAGGGTTAATTATATGCTCAAACTGAGGGTACAGTGGCCTGCTGCTGTTTTTAAGTACTTTGAACTGGATTGAAAAAAAAAATTGATTTCAATTATAATTCCTGCCTCCTCTGCTGTCTTTGTATATGTTTATTATTCTACAGCTTAAAGGATGTGCCTGTACAGTGAGCCATATTCCCTATTAATGTAATGCCTGAGTAGTGATGACTTCTGATGCAATTTACATGCCTGCGGACAGGAGGTGGGGGTGGCTGATTATGTGGACTCTTGGATCGACTTCTTACTCGCGACCTTGTAACTGGAGATTTTGAGCGTGACGAAGAATTACTGCTATTGCTTCTTCGATGTCTTGGCCTGATTAAAAACAAAGTAGACAATAATGAAATTTCTGGAAACTCTAAGAGCAGCATGTTCAACATCATGGTACCTGCACAATTCTCACCAAGAGTTTATATGAAAGTTTCCAACTTACAGCCACAAATTTCAAATGGCTATAATGATGCCTTCATAACCACCTACATAACGCATTATTTTAAGATGCTCCACCATCTAAAAAGGAACTCTTTATTCACATTTAATTATACTGAACCTACATAACAGAAAGTATACCATGATTCAAAAATATGTAACAGTCTTCCTGAAAAATACATGTACTTCACACAGCCAATGTTTTCAACACAATGTCAAGCAGTAAAGAACCTTGTACTAAACAGTGACTCATTAACACACAATACTCATGGTGGAAAAACCTGAAAGTTGCTACTAATTTTATATATTTGCTTACAGATAGCACAGCAATGGCTAATGAACCACAGAACAAATCGCCTACAGTGCATCATCCCCTATATGATGAACCCCAATAAGTGTTACTTAATCACTAATGGAAAAATCATTGGGAAATCACTGATCAGTGATAAATCCGTCAGACACTGGCAGTAACTACGCAATCAAGGAGTGAACAATATACACACATAGTCAATGAATCATAAACCATCTCCTATTACATGAAGGTTGGTCAGAAAATAAGAGTATGATGCATATATTTTGGTTTATTTATTACCAACTCCAACAACATTGACATTCAATGGTACTGCTATCCCACTCCTTTTCCATGCCACAATAAAGACATTTATCACACTGCTGGATGAGCTTTTCTATTCCCTTTTGCCAGAAGTCTGTGTTCTTTCTTCTCAACCACTGTGTCACAGATGTTTCCATGTTGTGGTCCGCTTTCAAAACATGCGGCTGCCAAGATTTTGCATGGCAATGAATTCCCCCTATATAATCATGATCAGTGTAGAATCCTTAGTTATAAACTTATACACCACACCAATGATTTTCTGACTGCTTATGGTGTGCGTGCGTGCGTGTGTGTGTGTGTGTGTGTGTGTGTGTAAAAGCAGAAACACACACACATACACACACACACACACACACACACACACACACACACACACTCAGAGCACATGACCATTTTCATGATCCATGAAATTAGATGCATTTTCTGACTCAAATTCAAAACTAGTCTTCTTTTGGCTGCAGAAATTCTGACTGATGTCTGCATTTTGAACAGCATGTCCAATGAAACTGTAAAAGTCACAGCAATGAAATTCCTCTCTGGAGATGAGAGGGTGCATGACCAATAATCCATTATATAACTGTTACCTTAATATGTCCTTACCTTGTACGAGAGTTGGATCTCTTTCCTCTGTGGTGTGGAGACTTACTTCTAGCTTTCCGACTACTGGATCCATGGTCTCCTGATCTTACTCTAGAACAAAATCAGTATCAACACAGTCTTAAAGTTTGAATAATTTATTATCCATATCACCCATATATTTACGAACACAATTTCCCTTCCGCTAACTAGCCTACTATCATTGTTCAGAAAGAGAAAGGGCACAAGTAACATGCATAAACAACATGATGCCACTGCATTTAATCAGGCAGGATTCAAAATCAGCTTATAAGACAGACTACAAAGTATATTTGGAATCATGAGAGTAAAATATAGCATGTCAGCACACCTGCGAGATGAGGTGTCTGGTGACCAACGCTGTGAACTACTCTTGCTGCTTCCATGTTTCCTGTGAGGGGAAGAGTTGGAGTTATCCCAGCATCTACTGGACCTGCTCCTACCAGAAGACCTGCTGCCTGGAGACCCAGAACTGTAAAAAAAAATTTGACAGACAATAACAGTTAAGATGGCCACAAACAACTGACCTAGTAAGCAACTATGCATATACCTGTACCAGACACCAAGAAGTTTTTGGAATGCAACAGCATGTTTGTAGTAGTGGCAAATAAAGATTCACATAAACATACATAATTTGATACCACTCTTTGGGTACCTACTTTCTTTTCTTCACATTTATGTGACACAAGACAACTCTCCTTTGTTCAACACGAAGTTACACAGCAACATTGCCACGACTTTCACTGGATGTTCTTGTGCACAATGACAATTACTGTATCAGAACTTCACCAGGCCTTCATTATGCTTTGTTGTAATGACTTAACCTTTATTTTAGTTTTGTTAAACACACAAATATAAAAAAAGTTATAAATTAAAGTTAAACAATAATGAAACACACTTGAATTGTCTATCCATTTGAATGACCTTTTCTTGAAGAAGGTGATATAGAGGAATGCAGAAATTGTTCACCCTAAAACTTCTAGTGTAAATCACTTATCAATGCTCTTTTTAACCAAAAAAATAAATATATAATTTTGAAGTGAGAAATGTGAATGGGCGGACAGAATAGACTACTGAACAGGCAGTCAGTTTCTGCATTTGCTGCAAGGAACATACATATATGTGCAAATACGTCGCTCACCCTATTCCACAGTGTAAGTCTGAAACAACTGTCTGCTTCATCATGTAGTATATTACGATCTTTCTCTGAGAGGGAAGCATGTGGTATCAAGCTCGCTACAAGTTTCCTGCAGCAAATTTTCAAGAACTGCCTTCTTTAGTTCAAATATTAATGATGGTGCTTACACTATATGGAACCTGTAACTCCACAGGTGTCAGGATAAATTCTCTACACTACATACTATAATTAAACAACAGCTGATATGGTGCAAAGAGACACGACAGCCAAGTGGCAATCCCAAGAACCTCAAGTACAAATAGCCTTCTGGATTTGATATGATTTTTGCCAGAATTATTATTTTACTCTCATCGTACCTGGGAAATATGGCTCTAAACTTAAGCTTTGCACTGCAAGTTCAGTGGTGTCTTATGCACTAGGCCGTCTTGACACTAATATATACAAACATACTTCAAACAGAAATTACTGCACTTTTTATTCTTGAAAAATGTTATTTTACTTAGAGTTCCAATTTGGAAATATATCTAGAATCTTACAGTACATCAGAGCAGTGCTGCTCTCATTAAGAGTCTGTCCTAATGAAGGTATGCACTTCCAAAATATGGACGTAGGAATACCCATGACATGATCTTACTAATGGGTTGGTAATATAGTTAAAAATTAATGAAAATAAACCACCCTAAAATGTACTTAATTGCTTTCTGTCCAAACAATGGCCTGATACTGAATATTTACATATCTTGAAGCTTAACCTACAATTAAACTTAGCCAACTATCGGCATATTACCCTGAAACTACGCTGCCACTGGAAGTTAACCCAACATAACATTCACAATACTTTCACTGTCACTGCCACTGCCATCCAAAATGTAAGTTATATGCCATACACATATACTACACAAAAGAAAAGTCCTGATAGCTATGAAGTGACCTAATAAAACCAATAATAGCACAAATATGGACAACCACTATCAATGCCACAAGAAGACATAAAAAAAATCTATTAAGTTCTTCGTCCATAACCTTCTAACAGTAACATTACTAGACAGCTGTAAAACAAGTCACAACTAATTCTTCCAAGAGACTGTGTGTGTAATTGAACAATGGCTGCAGTAGTTTCCTTACGGAACATATGAATTCTCCATCCTCTCGCTCCATACTAAAAACGTATGGAACTAGCACGAATGAGGTTGGGCCAGTGATATCTTGGTTCAGTTTATATACCGACCGGCTTGCTTTATTCTGTGGGGCAACAACAACGTTGGCAGAATGTGACGATGATGAAGTTAGGAACTTTGATGAAGGCAGACGTCCCCCCTCATCAGTTGATTCCTCCTCGCCACCAAAGCTTGTGATGTATGTGATCTGTCCTGAGTTCACTGGGGAGTGTGATCGTGAACGAGAGCGAGACTTGGACTGAGATTTGCGGTAAGGATCGTACGTTGGACTTGTACGGGCAGCATAGCTGAAAGTACACACATATAGTTCAGGCACTCTGAAGTACTGCTGGCTTGTGTAGTCACACAAGCCAGTAGTTTGAATACATGACATAAACAGTAAATGCCGCATAACATTCTATGTGCAACTCACAGGTAACACATAAAAATACATAATCTTAAAACTGAAGCTACACAGGACAACAGCCATATTAGCCACATTACCCAAATCTAAGATCAACTGAATTTATACTCTACAAGGAAGGAAACAAATACAGGACAGAAAGACCAGTATTAAATTTGCAAGTTAAGTTGATTCATAACTTCACCTTTCCTTATTCATGTAATACAGCCAATAGGCTGTAAGATGACTTACCAGTGGACCGCAAGAGTTGTCAAAACTAAATGCGACATAATCTTACTCTTGTTCTTTCACCAAATATTTTACTTACTCTTGTTCTTTCACCAAATATTTTACATCAAACTTTCATGTACTTACCAAATCTATCTACTACTGTTAAGTGCTAATTTCTCCTCCAATTCCTACCTCTATATAAAATGTGGTTTTAGTGACAACAATCAATAATGCACGAATGGCATTATTTCAATTACTGCGTTAAGAAAAACAGCTTACAACTTTCTACACCGGCATTCACAGAAATATAAAGAGCAATAATAGGCTAGTAATTAGCTGATAAACAGAGCAAATCTTAAAAAACAATGTAAACCCTGTGCAACAAAACTGGATAAAGACGGGAGGACTAATCATACACACATATCAAAACAAACACTAAAATCATGATGGACATCACAGTAAACATATTTTATAAACTGAGAAAAATAATTCAGTGAAAGAAACAAACTCACGTTCCTTCAGTGGTCACAGTAATAACATTCTGCGCGTTATGTTCAAGGTTAACAAGAATCCATTATTACCTGGGTGGACTAATTTTTCGGCCCTGCAGTCTCTTTTCTCTAAATGCTCTCCTTTCCCTTCGTGATTTTCTTCCCTAAAAAAAGAAAAATTTCATCAGATACCCTATTGACATGAACAATGGAGTCCATAATCAAACACAACACAAATACACCACAATACCACATCTACTGGACTACAAGGCAACTCTAATCTAAGACAACCCCCCGGACTACTATTGTGTTTGTTTAAAAAAAATTACAGGATGTCAAAAAGAAATAGGATTGTTTCAGTTAACTTTACTCATACTGTGTTCTCTTGTTTGTTTACACATGATGATTTGGTGATGCAGGCTTTGGTTTGGCTCCACATGGTCTGGTTCAGAGCGATCCAGTTTGGCACAGTCTGGTTTGGCGCTTCATACATTAATTTAAGATGACCCCACATATTTAAGCACCAAATTTCAGAAAGACACCCCATCTTGCATTCAAGTAAATACAGTACATCAGAAATACCATCCATTACATTTTGGATATGTTATACACACAGCAAGTTACATAATAATTGAAATAACACACCTCAGTTCCTAGGAATTTATGTGCTAATACAGCTAACACACTTACTGAAACAATCCGTAAAATGTTATTAGCCTCATCCATTAAAACATATCAATGGTTAAATGTAAAGAATTTATGTCTCATTTCCTTTAAACATTTTTATTTATACACAAGGCATAGCAGAAAGTTTATACTTTTTATGCCAGTTAGTAGCTGGCAAGTATAAAGCACTGGCAGGATAATTCTTGCAGGTAATTAGAGGTGCTTAGAAAAAAGCCTCTCCATGCCACTTTTCTTCAAAAAGCCAACACCTGCACTCTTCTGAAAATGAATCTAAGGCCCTGCAGTGAAAAGCTTGCAACTAAGTGCTTTTTGAAAAGGCAAGGCCACACTCACCGAATACATGGCCTTCTCCTCTTCCTGTTCACGTGCTTGTCGCAACGACTCTTTTTCCTCAATGTCTCGAGTCAAGAAGGTATAGAAGTCATTACCACTCATTCCATATGCAGCACCACACATGTTCATCTCATGTGCCTGTTGAGGTCCCACCTGAGTCACATCCACACACAGATCTGTCCATAAAACACATCAATTATGAGTTTCTTTGCATTTAACTTCATTATGTATGAACAAAATAAATCCTTCATGAAAATCTGAAAGATGGCTGCAAATCATATCAGGGGAGGAGGAGGAGGTAGTGGTGGTGGTGAGGGGTCACGGTGGTGGGTGGAGGGTGATGGCAGCGGTGGCAGTGGTATAGAAAGGAAATTTCCTACATATGTCTGACAAGTAATCATCACAGGTGTTGGGGGTTCTACTCCAATCATACAACCCTACACAAGCCACGAATCCATTCTGGACTATAAACACATTAATAAAGGCAACAGAACTGCCTACTCTTACTGTAAATGAGTTTAACATAGTACAACAAAACAAGGTGCTAGGACCAGTTATGCCCATGGGAATTGAAGTCTCCAATCAAGAACTGGACACTTCAAGCTTCTCAGCAGAACACTCCTTACCAAAATCAACATCACTATCATCATCCTCTTCCTCATCTGCCTTTTCTTCCTCTCCTTCTACCTCCTCTTCTTCTGTCGGTCCCTGACCTGATGTACTGTCATCATATGTGTAAGGGATAGCTGCTCCAGACAATGTTCCTTTCTCTCGTTTCCGTTTGTCAACCTCACCAGCTCGGCCAACTGGTCCAAACTGTTCCTCCAAATACAGCTGGTGCAGGAACTTCTCCTCACCAACTGAAAGCAACAGCAGTGATTTCAGCACCGCAGTAACTTTACAGTATTTAAAAGAGAGAATTCATGAATAGCAAAGTGAAACTTGTGTCAGGAATTACACAACAGAAAGAACAACAGTTCTAGATGCTCATTGCAATGCTTGAGGAAAAGATTCACCCTCTTGTGTTGATGATGGCTTGATGTAAGCAGTTTCAAAATCAGGTGGAAAGATACCAGAATTAACTGTGATAGTTCTATGATATATGCCATGGAAAGGCACAGGAAATCTGAAGCCAACCAACAAACAGTATGCCTATGGTGTGAGACACCATACACAGACCACGGGATCTGCCGTGTGATTAAGAGAGGGCTGAATGTATAAATCTCCGTGACTTACTTCCCAAGAACTCATTCTGGACTATAATTCTGTATCTTTCATAATTTGCCAACCGATCTTCTCGTGAAAGTTCCTCATTGGCTGCTGATTCTGTCTGAGGGGGATTTTCAGGAATGAAGTCCAAGTGAGCTCGTACATCAAATCTGTCTATCAGCACATCTGAACGGCCTTGCCAAGGCATCCTGTACAAAACAAAAAACATTTACATATCAGACTCACAAGGAGGCAACACTATAGTGTGAATGCATGGGAAGGGGGAAAGGGAGGGGTGCTTCAGAAGTGCATCAGCAATAAAGGCCATATGTGCCTATCTAAAATCCTTTAAGGAACCAAAAACCAGTTCCATGTTAGTAAACAGAGCAATGTCAGAATTATAAAATCTAAGGTAAAACTGCTGGCATGGCTGTCAGATGGCTAGTGCCAAGGAAAAACTAAGCAGAGTTCAAAATCTAGGATGCTTAGGGATAACGGGAGTGATGCGCACTACTCCCACTAATGCTGTGGAAGCACTTATTTGCCTCCCCCCACTGGAGTTAGTGGTATAGAGTGAGGCAAGGTCAGCTGTGCATCGTCCCTGGAGTCTGGGAAGTTGGTCTTACCTCCATCCAAATCAGGGAATAGGGGTATATTGATGTGGCTTCAGCAGTCAGACCCCATATTTAATATGGCAGTAGATGTTGTGGGACCAACATTCAATTCTGAACCCAAATATAGGGTTACCATGTTGACTAGGGAAGAATGGACCAGAGGAACTGGGACTCCTAATGTAGTCAAAGGGCTTGTCTGGTTTACAGATGGGTCCAGGATGAAGGAGGGGACCAGGGCTGCAGTCTATGGGCAATCTGTGGGAAGAAGGCTCAGTATTTCTCTAGGAAGGTATGCTACAGTCTTTCAGGCTGAGATATATGCTATCTTGGCATGTGCTCATGAAATTCAATTTCAGGGTAGACCAGAAAAGCATGTATTTGCTCTGACAGCCAGGCAGCTTTGAAAGCTCTACAGGCCGCCAGAACATCTCCACTGGTTCAACAGTGCCAAAAGGCGCTGAATAATATCTCTACCCGGCATGCTGTGAGGCTATACTTGGTCCCTGGACATGCTGGGGTACAAGGAAATGAAATTGCTGACAAGATCCAAGAGATGGTTCTGCTCTAAAGTTTGTTGGACTTGCACCAGCTTTGGGAATCTCTAGGCAGAATATAAGAAGAAGGATTAGAAGCTGGTTGGTTAACCAGCATTGAGCATGGTGGCAAGGTTTCTGTTCTTTAATAGGACAGAATCCAGGGTCATTACTGGCCTTCTTACTGGACATAATACCCTGAGAAGACATCTTCACTTAATGGGGCTGTCAAACAGTCCATTGTGTAGGAGGTGTGGAGCAGAGGATGAAACCTTGGCCCATATTCTATGTGAGTGTAAAGCTTTGGCTTCACTCAGTCATGCGTAACTGGGCTCCTTCTTTTTTTGTCCAGAGGACATTACCAGTATAAGTCTGGGAGCCATCTGGAATTTTAGCAAAGTAACAGGGCTCCCTTGAATTGATATGGGGCACAAAGGGCCCATCATTTAAGGCCTAGGTGCATCGGGACTGTAAGGGCTCAAACCCAAATGCAAATCAATCAATCAATCAACTGAGGTAAAACTGCCATGTTGTTTAAAGGGACAAAAACATGTATATCAGATAATAAAAGATGACACTGTATAGTGGCCTGTCCTCACGGTCGTAGTATTCATGTAGGTAAAATGTCAAAATTCTAAAATGCAAAGTAAAATTGCCGATGCTGTCTCTAATTGTAGAACACACCTGAAAATTTGCAACAAGTACTTATGCTTCGAGGTTCAGTATGTTCTCTACGAAGATCGTCAGTACACAACCCATCACTACCTTGTAGTGATACTGGAAAAAATCACACAGTTCAGCATTAATGAAGGAGATATTATACTCACATATTTGCAGGACTGTCCCCAGCAAGTGCTACAGCTGGGTCTAAGTGGATTTTTACTGGTCGCCCATGAAGTTGCAGAAACTGGGTTGGATCTGCCTTCTGGAATACAAACAACACAGCAAACAATCAATACTTGTTATTGCTTCAAGGCTATTCAATGTTAACTCCCAACCCTCATCAATTTTGGTGCAAAAACACCTGTCTTAATCATGGTCCAGCCAAGAAGAATTACTGCATTTAAAACTGTAAGTGGAAGACAACTTTTCATTTGACACACAATAAGAAAGTGCAAACACTGATACAGGTTACATCTATTTCCAAGTGTTATGACTAACTCCTCTGATAATGGGGAGAAGAGTTACAAAATCATTCTTCATGTTTACTTTCACATCTTCTAGTCTCTCTTACCTGTTGGTTTATAGTCCAAAAACCACTTATGTAGTTCTGAATCAGTGTGTGGTTGTATTTCACTAGTATCTGAATTATTAGCTGGAAATGTGTAGTACATAAGCAGTGCAGTTTCATGCACCGTCTTGTAGGAAATCTCCCCTCCACTGTGGATACTGAACACATACACTACACAAGGTGGGACCCAAATATTTCTGGAATTTGAATCTTCTGCACAAACGAGGTGTAGTTCATTGTTCTGCCACTAGGTACCATGAGCTTACAATATTCTGAACTAGTATGGCAAGTGACACTGTCCTGCATGCTTCATGTCATTTTTGTGGCATTTTTTTTAAGAGTTTGCAAGTGTGTTTGGCAATTGTTTGTAAATTGAAATGACTTATCTTAAAGAACAATGAGTGTGTGTGTGTGAAATTTTGTTTCCTTATGGGAAACTCTGCAGCTCAAACTGTCACATTGCTCAGGGAAACTTTTAAGGATGTTCCCATGGATGAAGCACGATTTGATAGGTAGGTGTTTTGCTGATGTTGCAGAGGTTCAACGAGAACTGCTGGTGGCCCTAGACAGCATTTTTGTTAAAAATCTTATACAAAATTTCTAACAGTTAGAGCGGTGCTGGGATCGATGCATCCAGCCACAGGGGTAGTAGGTTTAAGGGGACTAAAGTTTAAACTTAAATGTATATTTTGAATGAATATTTGTAACAATTCCATAAATTTTTGGGTTCCCACTCGTATAAGGCTAAAATGTGATACATGGCAGGCCTCTTAAAATTGTAACGCACTTTTCCTGTACATATTTCTATTCCTGTGGTGGGTAGTATTATCAAGAATGCAGGAGTTTTTACTAAAAGGCTGACAGACCCATCTGCACAACTGAGAG
>Ga0268261_10004265_pt1 | contig 10692 bp, 9 predicted proteins | sample TergutNc150P1_FD_190353 | JGI IMG/M metagenome (GOLD analysis project Ga0268261, IMG submission 190353) | Nasutitermes corniger P1 segment gut microbial community from laboratory colony in Florida, USA - Nc150 P1 (SPAdes) (version 2) | ecosystem: Host-associated > Arthropoda: Insects > Digestive...
CGACGAGCTGATCACTCGTCCAGAGGAGTCCTACCGACTGTGCTGCGTCGTTGTGTGTGATCTAGAAACATCAAGAATGGGTGCTCCATATATATATGACATTAGTCGCCTAAGGGTTAAGCAGTCAAGAAATTCCCCGCATTTTTTGCAACCGGAAAATATCTTACTGTGTTTACAAGAGCCCGCCTTCTGTCTCTTTCTGAGCAATATCAAACAATTTCACGCCCCCATCCTTTCCTTAAATGTCAATTTTAGTATCATCCTCCCATCTACGTGTCCGGGATAGCCCAATCAGTATAGCGACTGGCTACGGCCTGGACGGTCCAGGGATAGAATCCCAGTGGGGGCGAGATTTTCCGCACCCATCCATACTGGCCCTGGGGCCCACCTAGCCTCCTATACAATGGGTACCGGGCCTTTACTGGGGGTAAAGCGACCGAGGCGTGGCGCTGACCACCCACCCCTATCTAGCGCCGAGGTTGAAGGAAGAGTAGAACTATACATCTACTCTTCGTCTGGGTCTTGGTGGCCTGTTCTAGGGTGAAATTTACCTTTGCCTCCCATCTACGCGGAGTTCTTTCAAGTTGTCTCTGTACCTCAGGTTTTGCCACCATAACACTGTGCGCAACTCTCCTCTTCTCCCTGTTTGCCACAGGCCTTGCCCATCTCCATCTTAAGTTGAATATTATGCAATCTCCTCCTGTCCCCTGTTTCCTTCCTTAGATAGAGATACCTTGTTCAGCGTTCCGTAAATAAATATACAAAAATCTATTTTTCAGGTGGCCATGAATCCTAAAAATACAGTGTTTGACGCTAAACGACTGATCGGTCGTCGTTTCGATGATCCCAAAATACAAGATGACATGAAGCACTGGCCATTCACGGTCGTCAACGAAGCTGGTAAGCCTAAGATCGAAGTGGAGTACAAAGGGGAAGTGAAAAGGTTCGCACCCGAAGAGGTGAGTTCAATGGTTCTGACCAAGATGCGTGAGATTGCGGAGACGTACCTGGGAGGGAAAGTGAGCGACGCCGTCATCACTGTGCCTGCCTATTTCAACGACTCTCAGCGCCAGGCAACCAAGGACGCTGGTGCCATTGCGGGACTCAACGTCCTCCGCATCATCAACGAGCCTACGGCAGCCGCTCTGGCATACGGGCTCGACAAGAATTTGAAGGGTGAAAAGAATGTTCTGATCTTCGACCTTGGAGGAGGCACCTTTGATGTTTCTGTGCTGTCGATTGATGAGGGGTCACTCTTTGAAGTCAAGTCGACTGCGGGCGATACCCATCTTGGTGGCGAAGATTTTGACAATCGACTAGTGTCTCATTTCGCCGATGAGTTTCTGCGGAAGTACAAAAAGGTAACGTGAATTTGTGTCTGCAAAGCTGCTTTATTTGGAAAATTAAATAATTGACAACTCAAAAGAAGAGAAGTGGTTACAATTCATTATTGTGCACATCAAAACTTTCTTGATTTGTGCCACAAATTCAAACAGTACAATGATTTCTTCAGTGAGGAAATTCAGGTTGTTGTACAAAAGTCTTTGTGGGTGGGCCACAGCTTCTTTAACTACGCTGTATCTGCCCCATGGCTATTTATTTTTTTAACTTTGCGAGGGTTTTCTTTAACGATTATGTTTCAAAGTCGTATTGTACATTTGCTGGGAGGGTCTGATCAAGAACACCAAGAAGTCCTCACTCAACATAGCTTGTTTCCCAGCTGAAACCTGAACATTTCACAGCCCAAACACAATCTTAATAGTTTCATCATGGATCTTGACCAACAATAGTAACTGTTCAAAGGTACAGGGCTTATGTACAAAAGTACAGACATGCCCAAACCCCATACTTCAAAATCCAGGTCACAGGGGTCATCAGGCACACTGAATGTAACTGTATATAATATTAACCATGTCAACACATATTACATAAGGAATAGAAATAAATAAGCAGTAAAAAAACAGAAATTGCCTGGCAAAAGTGGATTCAGTATTATCTGAAGTTCTTACACCATTTCAGTTTTACACATGGCAACACTAGTAGCAACAAAGCAATGCATTTGGTAAAATTACTTCAAATCCTATTTGTTGCTATGCACAGATTTTCCGTCCAGGGTGAAATGACCTGCAAATTGTAGAATTGTACTATGATTCTGTTATATGATATTGCTTTGCTCGATCACTCTTCCCCTTTTTTTTTAACACCTGGTTTTTCATTGTTCATTACAAGTAAAATTTTGTGAATACTTGATTGCAAAATTTTTCATCATAGCGGAAATTTTGTTTCTTGGAGACACTATGCAAAACTAGACAATCCCCAATTTAATGGAGGCCTCTCATCTTTTGTATGTGTGTTGATGTTTTTGTATTTGTTACTAATATCATCTCAAGGAGGAATTCATTTGGTCTTTACTTGTGTCACTGTTATATATACCTAGGATACCAGAATCATGGAACCTTGAGTATGCGGTAGAGGTGGATTTGAATGACACAGGAATGGATGTAGTTCATGTAGATCATGATGAAGTTATGTACTACCAAAATCAGAAAAACCCCACACTGAATCATATTAGATTGTGTGAGACTCAAACTCTCATTGAGTCAAGCAGAGGATCTTGGTTCCAGATTACAAGGATGGAATCTAAATAAAAAACAAAAGGTGTTCCATTTTTCATCAACATGAAAAACAGCTGGCAAATTTCTTTTCCTTGAATTGTGTTAATAATATTTTGCAACAATGGTGATGAAATGATGACAACACTAGGGCATGAAAATAAGGATGAGAGTTTATGATCATTCATTGATTGTTTAAAATTAAGTTTGAAGTCTGTTTTTCATCACAGTGTAAATTACGTAGCATCAATCACCGCTGTGCACATGAAAGAATCATGCAAAAGTATGAAATTTCTTTTCTTTTTTATAATATATAGCAAAGACTGTTTGAAATTTGACGTTCATGGGACCGTGCATTATGACCATACGTCACTTCCCACAAGACCAACTGATTAATACTCCACCTACAACACAACAAAAACAGTTCCATCTCGTGCCCGCTAGCAAGCAGTCAACTAACCTGTACGACATATACCTGATGCTGTGTGTACAGTCTTGAACTCCTGATGATGGACAGAAAGACCATCTGAAACATATAGAGTGATATTCAATAAAGTCAAAAATTGTTTTGCTGAAGAAACTGTTGGAAATCTGTGAAATTGTGTGTCATATCTCTTATATGTGATAAGTAAGCTGCTGATACAAAATTTTGATACTTATGTGACTGGCACAGTCTTGCTTAAAGCAGCCACCCTGTTGTGACAGAATAGACTCATCATCAGCAGTTTTTCCTTGGAGAAAATAATAATGCAAATGACCCACTTGCACATCAAAAGAAATTAGTTCTACTTCCACATCATATCAAGCTTGAAGAATGTTTTAATGACCATGGACCAGAGTAGATAAGATATTCAGTATGTACAACAGAAATGTGCTTGTTGTAGTGATGCAAAGATAAAAAAAGATATGCTTCTCTACTTACAAAAAGAAGCTTATTATTGACAGCACTTTTGATGAAATCCTAGAAGTGAGGCTTCAGATTTCTTGTTCACAACTTTCTGGGCAAACACAAGTGCCCAACTACATACAGTTTGTGGAGCAGATGCTTCAAGCCTACAAAATTGTGAGGAATAATATGTTGAAAATACACATTCTTTCCAACAAATATGCAGACATAAGCAAGAATCATGTTGAAAGGTTCCATCAGGACTATTTTCAATGGAGAAACTCTGCCAAGAGAAATGATGTGTGAACATGCTGGCCATTTGAGATTGGAGCTTATACAAGAAGGTCAACCACATTTATACACAGGAATTAAAATGGGGGAAAAAAAAGATTTTGAACATGTTAAATATACATTAAAATCCCCATTTTAATTACATAATATTATTCTAAGTACAAGTGGCAGCAACTGTCACAGAGAAGTAAGAAACCTATATTGTATTTGTGACAATATAGGAAATAAAAGTGATTGAGTTTACAAACATTTGAAATGTTATTTGCTCATTTCTCGAATTCACTTCATGCTACAGTCGCTTTTTTTTTTTTTTTTTTTTTTTTTTTTTTTTTTGGGGTGCCACATTTGAACTCAGTGGTTCAAAATCTATGAAGGGCATAAAAAACTTTTCAGGAAGCAAAAGAAAAAGCTAAAACGTGTGACCCACTTTTATAAGCAAAGATTTTTATTGTTGCCTACGTGGTTAATTGCAGCTGTTACTGCTTTAGTAAGAAGTCAGTATATATTTGCATTAAAATGATTAATGTTTTTGTTTTATTTAGTTTTCCCTAAATTGTTTAAATATGCCAAGAATGTGGGACTATTTGAATGGCGCTGCAAGGCAGAAGAAACGTCAGAAATAACACGAAGGTGTTAAGAAATTAACAAGAATTGACAGGCTTCTTAAAACTAAATCAGTTATCAACAGTGCTGCAGGCAAGAGTAGAGCTTTGCAGATTCCTGAAGAAGTACCAAGTGATAGCAGTGGAAATGACCGTGAGTCTGTTGATTTTTTGTTAAATACCAGTAATAATAATGCAATCAATCTACCGTACAAACTTCTTCATTTCTTCATTTAGATTCCGGACTCATATGGGAGACGACTTAATTTCTCAATGAAAAAATTTTTCCCTTTTGTGGTATATAGAGTTTGTTGGTCTGCTGGATTTTCCTTGAGAATCAACAGGACATATTAAAAACTTATGTTTTAAAAACAGAGGTTTTACTTCCATCTAGTAGGAACAAGAACTGAAGGCAAGTTAACTTTTCTGGGATTGAACACTGATGACTTTGCTCTTCACACAAATTAAATAAATACTGCTCTGAACCTTCTGGATATTTATGGATCATCTTATGAAAGCAATATATGTTTGGGCTTGAAAGCTACTTACTGACTTGCTGCATGCAACAAGAAGCTGGGGCTATTGATTGTCATGAAAGGTCATCAGCTATTGCTGAAACCTGTGTGGTTTTTCAGGAATGGTGTTCATATGAAATTTAGGTGGTTGTTTAGAATCCTAGATGATACAATAAACTTGACTGCTGGTGAAAAGTTGTTTGGTAAATGTATTTTTTGACACTTACACTGTTCAATGTTACATTCAGGGAAAACATTACCTATTCTGAAGAGAAAAGAAAGTGGCAAATTCTTAGCGTCAAAGAGTGATGGAGCAAATATGACCTTTGTGTTAAACTTTTTCTGAAAACACCAAAAGGAGTTATTACTTATCTTACTACTTAGAATGAGATGTTAGAACTACTCCATTCAAGTACATATGCCAGTTTTATTCAATTGCACCATCATTATGGAGATTATTACATGAGTTCTGACAAAAATAATTTAGGTTTACAGCAATTTAGTTTCTATATTAAACACGTTGAATATTCAGATTTTCTAAAATTGTATGCATTTACTTGAATAAATATTCTTTGTTCATTTTACTGCTTTACAGTCACTAACACATCCTGACAAAAAAAACATCCAATATCAGCATAAACAACAACAAACATAGGGTCATTTGACTAATATAATTTTGCCTAAAACTTGAGATGATATAAAACAAATATGTTTAATACAACAGATTCCTTACAAAATTCAATACAACAGCATACATAACAATGAAAACTTTTCACCAAATTGTGCAGTAGAGTCTAATCACAATCTGAATGGACTGGAAGCAACTACAGAACATTCAGTCAAAAAATTAATCTCTTCACCAGGTTTCAAAAAGTGTGTCCCCATAATGGAGTAGTATTATGGCTCCACTTATTCTTAACCTTGGCTCTAGATAGAAGCAAATGGTCAACTTCACTCCTCGGCCGCTTTGGTCCTGGAAATGAATATGGTACCTGTTAAATAGGAGACTGCATGGGCCCCGGAGCAGGTTTGAATGTTTTTGAGAAGAGATAAATCTCTTTTCCCTTCCGGGATTCGAACTCCAGATGTCCAGTCGGTAGCCTAGGCACTATACACACTACGTTATCTCTAAACACAGGGTATGGATGCTACTCACTACACCTACACCTTACATGCTTGGTAAGAATAATATGTTATACATGAATATAGAAATAAAATATTTTGTCACAAATCAAGGTAATTGTGCCATCTGAGACCGGGTGTGGTACTTATTTATGGTCTTTTTGCAGGATCTGAAAGCAAATACGCGAGCTCTAAGACGTCTGCGGACAGCATGTGAGAGAGCCAAGCGCACCCTTTCCTCCAGTACTGAGGCAAGCCTTGAAATTGATGCTCTTCATGAAGGTATCGATTTCTATGCCAAGATCACAAGAGCACGCTTTGAGGAGTTGTGCATGGACCTCTTTAGATCCACGCTAACGCCAGTGGAACGTGCATTGGCTGATGCAAAGCTGGACAAGGCACGTATCCATGATGTTGTGCTAGTGGGTGGCTCAACTCGCATCCCAAAAATTCAGAAGATGTTACAGGCAAGTTGGTTCATTTTGCTGTATACTGACTGAACTAGTGTGGTAGCAAATGTAGCTAAGCTTCAAAAACCAATATTAACCCTTTAAACGCCGAATTAAATCCCATCTGTCATTTGCTGGCATTATTAGGAGCTCACCATTTCTCCACATTAGCAGGATAAGGGTTAAACATTAGAGACAGACCAAACAAAACTAAAGACAATATGTCATATAAACTTAATACAAATATAAAAGCAAATACTGTTGTACTTCTCAGATGAGCAACGGCCCTGATGGACATGTTGCACGTAACTTAATTTTTTAAGTTTCTGTATGCTTTCCAGAGTCATTGACAGTAACGAGAGTAAGAATTTGCTGGCAAGAGTATGTATGTTAAAGTTTTTGAGTGATTTTCTGCAAAAGAATCTTTTTTTAATGACTACATTTTTTGCGCCATATCGAATTATTTATAAATATATTACACAACTAACTTATTATACCACCATAAAATTTCTAATGCACATTTATATACAATGCTTATTTGCAGGATTTCTTCAGTGGTAAGGCACTTAACCTGTCCATCAACCCTGATGAGGCTGTGGCTTATGGTGCTGCAGTGCAAGCAGCCATCTTGAGTGGGGATACGAGCTCGCAGATTCAGGATGTGCTGCTTGTTGATGTGGCACCCCTCTCCCTTGGCATTGAGACGGCTGGTGGTGTCATGACAAAGATTGTGGAGCGCAATTCACGTATCCCATGCAAGCAGACCCAGACCTTTACCACATATTCTGACAATCAGCCAGCAGTTACCATACAGGTCTGTACAGCACAGACTTCTGGAGCCATTTTGAAGAGCTAAGTTAAACATAGATTTAGGTATCTTCTGTAATATTAGCCTTTTTCATTGTATGAACTTCATGCTATAGATTTAAGAATTTTACACAACTAAGCCTTCATGCAAAAGAGACATATTGTAGCTCTGCATGACGAGTCTGTGGAAATTTACTTCACCCCACGCATAATTATTGCCAAAAAAAGGAAAGTAAGTGAATTAAAATTGCACATGTTGTCCTTAAGTGAGATATTGGATGGATTATATCCTTCATCCACAGTTTATAGTGACTGAGCTAAATCGCTAATATTCTTAGTGCTAACTTGATGGCTTTAGTGCTGCTTCTTAAATATTATTATTGCCAATATTTATAGTGATATTACTGCAAGCAACACCTTGTTACTTCTTCTCTGTATTGCCAGATATAGGTGCACATATGCCTAATCACCAGACATCCAGAAATGTGGCATGAGTAAGAGACCGTGTAATTTTCCAACCTGAGTTTACTGTGATGGAGAAATAAAAGTCTCTATTGCCCTGGAAGAAGGTCTATTCCTGGCCATCCAGTTATTGGGAAGGATCTTAACAAACACATATAAATTGTTTTCATATGATTCAACATGTTGCTGCAAAGTTGTGAGGTTCTGTAGGCAACAACATGAATTTCCTTGATTTTGTAATTGAAATTTATATCAGCTTTAAAACTATACATTTAATGAAGCGACATTTATACAAGCTATGACTGTGCTTTGTTCCCACTCTTTCTTTGTCTAGTGTATTTATTATCAGCTACTGCAATTTCAATGGTTGCTGAAATTTGGTTTGCTTTTCTTCATTTCAGAGCCCTGTTTCTTCAACATAATTAATTTGACTAGACATTAATGTTTTGTTAATGTAAAATCTGAACTTAACAGAACATAATATTGTACCCTCATTTGCAGGTATTTGAAGGTGAGCGAGCAATGACTCGGGATAACAATTTGCTGGGAACATTCAACTTAACTGGAATACCTCCAGCACCCCGAGGAGTTCCGAAAATAGAAGTTACCTTTGATTTGGACGCTAATGGTATTCTTAATGTTTCTGCCAAAGAAGGTAGTACAGGAAAGTCAGAAAGGATCACTATCCAGAATGACAAGGGAAGACTGTCCAAAGAAGAAATTGACAGAATGCTTGCTGAAGCAGAGAAATACCGTGCAGAAGATGAAAATCAGAAAGAGAAGGTGAATAAAGATAGGTCAAAGTATAATTTGCATTGGTTCTGTAAGAAAGTTGGTAAACATGAAAATAAATGTAATATAAAATGTGAGTACATGAGTTGTTGTTTGTCATGATCAAAATTTATCAAAATCTGTCATCTCATTACTGATAAAGCTTCAACTTCTGGTACTACTTGTTGGTAATTATTTATACATAAGACATTATTTTTTCCAAGTTCTAAGAAATTATCCAGTATATAGAACAGTTATTTGACACTGTCAGGAAGACATGATGTTAAAATCTGGTAGAGAAATCAAATATCCAAATTGGTGAGTTAATTTTAGTGTTCCTATCATCAGACTTTTTTAACAGTTTTCTCAGTAAGGTGTTCATACAGGCAAATATTACTGAACTACAGATTGGTCTCCTTTATGTACATACAGACAATCATATTTCTGCCCTTTTTTTTATTTTTTTTTATTTTAAGACCATAATATATCAACACAATTATAGAACATGACAACATTTTACATTCTTGCATACTTCCAGCAGCTTTTGACAGAATCTATGAGCAGAGCAGTGAATACTATAAATATGACAGGGGGATATTTTTGCTTTAGGCAAATGTTGTGCCATACATGTTGCTCTGTCATAAGTTTGAACATCTTATTTACTCTCTCCAGTCATATACTCTTCAGATTGTTTGAAACTTGCTTCTGTAAAAGCCAAAGTAAATGAATCCCTTGTCACAAAGACACAGCATATCACCAGGTTTCAGATGGAGAAAAAGGCCACAAGATGAGAATGGTAATTAAAAATTATTTGAGAATCAGTTTCAGACAACTGACAAAGGCTCTTGCTCCAGACTGAAGTTAGTCCAACTTGTCACCATTCTAGGTTACAAAAAAAACTCATGATATTCTTAGAGCAGAGCCCTTGGAATAATTTTTTATGTAGTTAATAAACAAAACAGGACTTCTGGCCAGCAATTAAAAAAATACTTTATAATATAATAAGTCTGCAGGACTGGTGGTTTTATGTTGCTGTGGGAAATGTGTATACCCCATGGAAATTTTATCATGTGAAAGACAGCTTTTAGGAGAGATTAAAATGTTTTTGGATCAATGATTTATATATTTGTATGTTTAGTTTAGCCAGTGATGAACGCTAGAAAATTACACCAAAAATGGTTCTGACTTCTTATTTTCACCCAGGTAACGGCAAGGAATCAGCTTGAGAGTTACACATTTGGGGTGAAACAGGCAGCTGAAGAGGCAGCAGCAGGGAAGTTGACAGAAGATGAAAAGAAAATGGTATTGGAGAAATGCAAGGCAGTGTTGAACTGGCTGGACTGCAACACTCTTGCTGAAAAGGATGAGTATGAAGACAAGCTGAAGGGACTTCAGCGTGAGGTAGGTCCCATAATGGTGAAACTGCACCAGGGCTCTGGTGGTAGTGGTGCTGGCAGCAAAGGACCAACTGTTGAAGAGGTTGACTAGACTTACATAATGCTGGAGGTATAAGTGAATAAGCTCCTGCAATCTGAAGACAATAAATGTTGTACTCATGCTGTCTGCAGTGCATCCAATGATTTTGCTGCTTGCTTTTACTCATTCATCATTACTGTTGGCAATAGGCTATGCTTGAAGCAGGTAGCAGCATTTGTTAGTTTTATAGTTTTTTAAGCAATGCTCAGTCTTCAGAGGTCATGCTTTATTGATGGTGAATTTTACTTTATTTCTTTGATTTACTTTTCCATATAACCATTATTAAGTGTGTAAAGGTTAAAACAAATCTTAAAATAATCCCAAATTTTAAATATCCAAGTTTATAAAGCAGGCCAAACATTGTTTAAAGGTGGCATCCCCTCATCACTTGCAGAGGCTGAGAAAATCATGAATATTTTAGAATAGCCAATTATGATGCTTGATTTGAACGTCCCCTGAATGATTGTCATTATAAACTGTACAGTAAACTATATTTTTGTGCTGCTAATTTTAAACAAATATACTGCATGCATTATACATTTTTGTTGCAGTTAAGTATTAACTACTAAGTACAAAGATATGCCTGTTTACTAAATGAAAGCAGCCACTACTCTGGCTGAGGTAGACAATTTGTGGAAATTAATCTTACAATGTTGTTTAAATTAATTTTGATAATCTGATTACTGGCATCATGTTGCA